>Ga0182746_1000124_pt1 | contig 137803 bp, 106 predicted proteins | sample eDN3rd30CBELigOP_FD_128881 | JGI IMG/M metagenome (GOLD analysis project Ga0182746, IMG submission 128881) | Enriched Organic Plus compost microbial communities from Emeryville, California, USA - eDNA 3rd pass 30_C BE-Lig OP (version 2) (version 2) ...
CGGCCACATCATGGCGATGCCGGGCAGCCGGATGTACGTCGAAGGCGTCGAGCTCCATCGCATGGGGCAGCACATGACGCTCGCTCGCTATCCGATTCACTGGCATCTGGTCGGTGAAGCCGGCGAGGGGCAGTACATCAGGAATGCTGCCATTCACGACACCTTCAACCGCTGCGTGACCGTCCACGGCACACACAAGCTGCGTGTCGAGAATAACGTGGCCTACAACAACGTGGGCCACTGCTTCTTCCTCGAAGACGGCATCGAGACCCGTAACGAATTCGTCAGGAACCTGGCGATCCAGACCAAGTGCCATCCGACGATGGAATGTGTGCCGACGAACCTCGCCGCTGCCGGCGAATTCGATTACGAAAACCGTCGGGAGCTCAGGCGAATCAGTTTCTCCCGCGAGCATACTCTGCTGCCATCCGACAACACGGTGGCGTCCTACTGGATCACCAACCCGGACAATTCTTTCATCGACAACGTGGCCGCTGGTTCCGACGAGAACGGTTTCTGGTTATCCCTGCCGGAGCATCCGAACGGCGAGTTCCTGGGCACAGAAGCCAGTCTCAATACCTGGCCGCGCCGAACGCCGATGCGGGAATTCAGGGGCAACGTGGCCCACTCCAACTTCGACGGGTTCATGTTCGACCGGAACATCAATGAGGACAACACGTTCGGCTTGACCGGCAACTCGCATATGCCCCGTGAAAACCCCGCAGACCCGAACAGCCCGGCTGTGATAACAGTCTTCGAGAATCTCACCAGCTATAAGAACCGCAACGGCGGCATCTGGGGCCGTGGCGAGAATCACATATTCCGCAATGCGAAACTCGCCGACAACGCCATCGGTTTCACGCATGCGGCAGGTTCCGCCGGTAAGGATCCCTTTTCCTCGCTCGTCGTTGACTCGCTGTTCGTCGGAGAAACCGACAATATCGGCAATCCCACGACGCCAGAGGAAGTTGCTTATGGCCGCAGCCTGCCGAAGCCCGGATTACCGGGTTTCCCGATCCGCGGTTACGAGTACTACGATTATCGAGATGACGTCGTAGATACCACCTTCGTGAATTACGTGGACAACGATACCCGCGAAACGGGAGCACTTTCCTGGCTGCTGTACACGAGCTCCGGCGTCCATACCGAAAACACCATCCGAGGTGCGACATTCGTCAATGCCAAACCCGTGCATTTCCCGCCGATCGTACCGGCATACGACAATGACAACAGGGGCGGTGTGGCCTGGCGGACTGCGGTGATTCACGACCTGGACGGCTCGGTCGGCGGCATGCCTGATTCCTATATCCTGATCCACGACGGCGAAAACGACAGTGTTGCCACCGACGAAGAAGCCTGTGAGATCAAGCCCAGCTGGAACGCTGCGGTGTGCCCGGGAGATCTCGGGCGCCTGTTTTTCAACGAGCCGGGCAGCGGTTTCGCTGGATTGGCTGCCGGGTCACCAATCACTATTGTCCGCAACGGCAAGGACCATAGGATCACGGCCAACCAGAGTAACGTACGCTCCGGCACTGAGATGCGGGTGATTACCGAAAGAGAGGAGCTTCATCTCGGTGTGAGGGAGATGGACCAGGGCTCATGGGTCATATTTGAACTGCCGGGTTACGACCATGCAGTCGGCGGCTTAGAGCAGGACAGCATGGAAGCGCTCCGCAAGGCCAGCCTGACCTCATGGTTCAAGGATGAAGATGCCGTTTGGGTCAAGCTCGTGGTCCACGATGTCCACTTCCAGGGCCCTGTTCTCGAGCCGGTCGGTCGGCTTGTAGCGCAGACCACGATAACAGTACGCCGGTAATATCTGTCAGCCGCCAAGGGGAGAGCGACATGAGCCGGATTCGACGCCACGTGATGACCTGCAAGCCGACGATTGCCGCGCTGACGATGCTGGCCTCGCCGCTCGTCGCGTACGCGCAAGCGCCCGAACCGACTCCGGCCTCGTTCACCGCCGAGCAGGCCGCGCGCGGTCGTGCCGAGTACGAGCGCAGCTGCATCGTCTGCCATGGAGAGAACCTCTCCGGGGGACCATTCGCGCAGCCGTTGACGGGCAGCCGTTTTCGCGATCGCTGGGCCGGACACTCGATGGACCGGCTGTTCACGCAGGTTCGAACGACGATGCCGCCCGACCGCGCCGGCCAGCTGCCGAGACAGACCTACGCGGATCTGCTCGCCTATATCCTCGAGGTCAACGGGGCGCCGGCGTCCGATCAAGCGTTGCCGGCCGAGTCCGAAGCGCTCGCGGCGTTGTTCGTGCCCGTGGGCGGGCGCAGCTCGATGCAGGCTCGCATGCGCAGCTCCGGGCCCGGCGGCTTCTTTGCCGACGGCGTCGAGCTGCCGGAGTGGCCGGCGGCCGACGATCCGCTCGACGATTTCGAGGGGGTCACGGACGCGGTGCTCGAGAACCCGCCGGCCGAATCGTGGCTGCATTGGCGCGGTGACTACGAGTCGCACGGGTTCAGCCGGCTCGACCAAATCAACAAGGACAATGTCTCGCGCTTGAGCGTCGCATGGACATTGAGCTTGCCGCCGGGCCCGAACGAATCGACCCCGCTCGTCCACGACGGGGTGATGTTCGTGCACAGCTACGGCGACCACATCCTCGCGTTGAACGCAGCGACCGGTGACGAGCTATGGCACTACGCGCGCGAGCTTCCGGAAGGCGTTACGCCGAGCGTCAAGCGCAACATTTCGATCTACGGCGACCGCATCTATGCAGCGACCTCTGACAGTACCGTCGTCGCGCTCGACGCGAGGACCGGCAACGTCGTCTGGAACCAGCGCATCGATGGCAACTCTCGACTCACCGGCGGCCCCCTCGTCGCCCGCGGCGTCGTCATGCAGGGCACGGACGGGCGCCGGCCCGGCGGCGGGTTCTTGCAGGCTTTCGCCGCCGACACCGGTGCGCCCCTGTGGCGATTCAACGCGATCCCGCGTCCCGGCGAGCCCGGCGGCGACTCGTGGAACGGCGTGCCGTGGGAGGAGCGCACCGGCGGCACGATCTGGACGTCCGGCAGCTTCGACCCGCGAACGGGGCTCGCGTACATCGGCCCGGCGCCGACGTACGATACCGGCCCGCTGCTGACGCCGATCGGCCAGGCCGGGATCACGAACGACGCGCTCTATACGAACTCGACCGTTGCGCTCGAGCCCGCGACCGGGCGGATCGCCTGGCATTTCCAGCACCTTGCGAACGATCAATTCGATCTCGACTGGGCATTCGAGAGAACGATCTTCGATCTCGAGATCGACGGCGTGCCGCGGCGCGTGCTCGTGACCGCGGGCAAAGGCGGCTTCCATGACGTCCTCGACGCTTCGACCGGCGAGTATCTGTTCTCGTTCGACATGGGCCTGCAGAATTTCATCCTCGGCGCGGACCGAGAGACCGGGGAGAAGCGGATCGACGAGTCGCTGCTGCCCGATACCGGCGAAGACAGGCAGACGAAAATGATCTGCCCGCATGCCGGCGGCGGCCGCAGCTGGATTCCGAGCGCGCTGAATCCGCAAACGCGAATCCTTTACGTGCCGGCCGTCGAGACCTGCATGGATCTCGTGCCGGTCGCGGACGGCGAGAGCGGATCGCTGTCGTCCGGCTATCAGTGGCGGTTGCGTCCGCGCCCGGACAGCGACGGCCGCTATGGTCGAATACAGGCGATCGACGTCACGACCGGCGAGACGCTGTGGACCGAGCGGCAGCGCGCGCCGCAGAGCACCGGCGTGCTCGCGACCGCGGGCGGGCTGGTGTTCGCCGGTGCGCTCGATCGCTGGCTGACGGCCTACGATGACGCGACCGGCACCCCGCTCTGGCGGATCCGCCTGAACGACGTGCCGAACTCGAATCCGATCAGCTACGAGGTCGACGGCAAGCAGTACATCGCGATGGTCGTCGGCTACGGCGGCGCGCAGGTCGTGTCGTTTCCGCGGCTCACGCCGGAGATTCCGCTGCCGGCGACGCGAAGCTCCGCTGTTTGGGTATTCGAGCTGAAGTGAGCGCCCGCAGCAGCGCAGCCGACGATTGAGATCCGCGGCGAAGGCGGTGCTGCGGGCGGGTATCGACGGCTAGCGTGCTCCGGCCGGGGCCGCGGGCGTCGTCGCTGGGGCGGCAGCGCTCGCGTCGATGGCTGCGGCAATATCCATGAATACTTTGGCGTACTCCGCGCTATCGAGCTGCGCCATCGCGAAGTGGCCGCCGCCCGTCAATCCGCGGTCCGGCAGCCAGACGTACGAGGCGTCGGCGCCGGCCTGATCCCAAACCGCTTCCTGGCACTTCAACGCGTCCTCGCTCGCCAAGCCGCGCTCCGAGCCGACCAGCACGATCGGCAGACCGGCGTAATGCACGAGCTGGCTCGGGTTGTCGCCTTGCATCGCACAGCCGTCGCGATCGACCGGGGCGAAGTCGTCCGGCAGCGGCGGCTCGGCAGTGAAGTTCACGATCAGCCCTGGGCTTCCTCCGAACCCGGGGGCCGCCGGATTTGCGCCGGCCGCCTCGAAGGCAATGATGCCGACGACGCGGTCCCGGTTCAGCTCCGGCACGCGGAAAGTACTGCCGCCGCCGGCCGAATGTGCGAACAGGATGGCCGGGCCGATGTCGTCGAGCAGCGCCGACAAGGTCTGCGCGGCTAGAGCATCCCCGCAGTACGGCGCGGTCGTGCCACTGGCCGTCCAGCCGACGACGGTGTCGTTGGTCGGGGTCGGCTCGCCTCCAGGCCACACGTCGGCATCCGCGGTAGCCAGGCGCGAGATGATCGCCGAGTTAGCGACGCCGACGGTGCCGTCACCGCAGCTCGCGTTGCTCTGCGAGCGCCCGTGGCCCGGCCGGTCTACGACGTAGACGTCCCATCCGTCGGCGACGAAATAGTCGACCCACCCGTCACGGCCGTCCGGAGTCTCGAGCCAGTCGGTGCCCTGCCCGCCGCCGCCGTGAATCATGACGATCGGATGCGCGTGGCGCCGCTCGGCCGGCAGCACGTACTGCACGAACATCGCGTTGCGCACGTCGAGCGAACCATCGTCCCTGGCCTCGGAGGTGTAGCCGACGAACCGCGAGCCCAGATCCCGCAACACGAGTGGGCCTGCCTCTCCGCCCGCGAATGCCGGAGCCGCGAGGGCGAGCGTCAGCAGTACGCCGCCGGCCACTGGTTTGATCGCGTATATCACTGTTGCTTCCTTACATTGATTCTTCGGTTGGGTGGACGAGAGCGATAGTCGCTCCGGCTGAAACAGGTTCAAGGCGGGAATTTGGCGGGTCGATGCGGGAAACGCAAGAAGCAGGGTGCCGGGCCGGAAGCGAGCGGCGAACCGTGATGCGTGGTCTCGGCCCGGCACTCCAGATAAAGTGGACGCGGAAGGCCATTCGCCCGCTCTGGACCGTGGGGGGATCATGAAAACGATCGAAAGGCTCCGGTGCGCTGCAGCGCTGCTGCTCGCTGCTACGACTGCTGCTCTCGCCTGTGCACAGACCCCGTCAGCGACATCGACGATGTCCTACAGCACGCTCTACGTCGGCGCCGATGGCGAATCGCATTTCCGCGACGGCGACACGATCGAAATGGTCCTGCCGGGCACCGCCGAGCGTGCCGACGGCGACATGTACTTCCACACGATCGAAGGCGTCACGAATGTGATGATGACTCGGCTTATGGCCGGCATGACGGAAGACTGGCATCCGTCGCCGCAACGGATGTTCGTGTTCGGCCTTCAGGGCGAAGTGGAAATGACCGCGAGCGACGGCACGGTGCGCGTGATCGGGCCGGGCGACATGCTCCTGCTCGAGGACACGAGCGGCCGAGGGCATCTGACGCACGTGCCGGGGGATACCGACTACGTCGGCTTCGGTATTCTGATCGGCGAGACGGCCGACGTGTCCGGCGTCGGCCCCGTCACCGGTGTACCGCCCGCCGCGGACGAACCGCTTCCGTACGACATCGATCCGGAGTCCTATTCCCGCCTGCCGCTGCTCGCGAAGAGCTCGTTCGACGCCGAAGGCCAGCGCATGTTCGAGACGATCAACGGCGCGACGCCGAGCTGCCCCGTCTCGGCCCGCCGGCAAGCTCGATATACAGCATCGCGGCAGCCGAACCCTACGACCTGCTGAATCGGCGGCTGCGCGACTCGAACGTCATCGGCCGAGATCTCTTCGAGATCAGCACACTGGTGCCCGCACGCGAGTTCAACCAGCAGTACGAGTGGAGCGCACACGAAATCGGCGCCCGGCAGGCCGTCGTCGACCAGGCCGTGATCGACGTCATCAAGTACGACCGGCCGGTCGACGGCCTGCCGGAAAAGGAGGCTACGGTCATCGAGTATGGACGGGCGCTGCTGCGCGGCGACCGGCAGATCCCGTCCGAGCTGTTCGAGAGAATGGTCGCGCTGTTCGGGCATCGGGGCGTGATTGAAATCACGATGGTGATGGGCGACTACACGATGACCGCGATGCTATTGAACGCCGTCGACCAGCGCCTTCCGCCGGGCCGCGAGCCGCTTCTCCCGGCGCGTTAGCACCGACGGGTTCGCCGCGTCCTGATGCTAAACTTCGACCGAGAGGGATTTCGGCACTTCGGGGGACACACGATGAGACGAGCCATGATCGCGGCTTGCCTTCTCCTCGCGGCCGGCGCGAGCACGGCACATCACTCGCCGGTGAATTTCGATCTCGACGTCACCGACTTTGCGCTCACCGGCACGATCTCGAACGTCAGCTTCCGCAATCCGCATTCGGTCATCGAGCTGCAGGTCGAATCGCCGGACGGCGCGGTGACTCAGTGGTACGTCGAGTTCAGCAGTGTGAACTTGCTGCTGCGGAGAGGGTGGGATCTCGACCGGATCAACGCGGGCGACACGGTCACCTGCGTCGGCAATCCGAGTCGCAGCGGCGATCCCGAGATGTACATGTGGACGATCCGGCTCGAGGACGGCACGGAGTTCGGCCGATGAGCCCGATCAAGGTCGTCGCGAATCTGCTGAGCGCGCTCGCTGTCGCCGCCACTGTCAGCTCCGCGGCGTTCGGCGCGGACAGCCGCCTGGCAGGTATCTGGCTGCCCGACGCCAGCCGCAGTCAGCGGATGCCGGCCAATCCCCCATTCACGCCGGAAGGTCGACGGATCGTCGACGACTGGCGCGCGAGCCACGACCCGGTAGAAGACGACCCAGGCGCGTTCTGTCAGGCGCCGGGAATGCCGTCGCTCGCGTTAGGCGGCGCGGATTATCCGGTCGAGATCATCGTGACGCCTGAGCAAGTGACGCTGCTGATGGAATTGCATCAGCAGAATCGCCGCATCTTCATGGACGTCGACGAGCTTCCGGAGCGCATTTTCCCGCAGCGCAACGGCTACTCGACCGGACGCTGGGACGGCGACACCCTGATCGTCGAAACCCGCGCGATCCGTGCGATCACGTTCGGGTCCGTGCCGCACAGCGACCAGGTGCAGGTCATGGAGCGCTGGAATGTCATCGACGACGGCGACTCGCTCGTCAACGAGCTGACGATCACCGATCCCGTGATGTACGCCGAGCCGATCGTGCTCCGTCAGTACTACACGAGGGCACCGTCCGGGACGCGGATGCTCGAGTACGAGTGCACCGAGGGGATGTGGCTCGAGCATGAGCGGGCCCGCGAGGAGGCTCGAAGCCGCATCCGCGATCAAGGATCGCCATGACCCTATCGCTGCGCGTCGTGCTCGGGCTGCTGGCGCTGCTCATCGCGGGGACCAGTGCCGCCGAGCTCGATGAGCGCAGCATGCGCGTCGCGGGCACGACCGTCCGCTACAAGCTCGTGCTGCCGGACGGCTACGACCCTGCCGAGGAGTATCCGGCAGTGCTCGTGTTCGGCGGCGGTCCGCAGACGATGCGCACGGTCGACAGCACGCTCGAGCGCAACTTCCGCGCGGACGCGGAGCGGCGCGGCTACCTCGTGTTCGCGCCCGCGGCGCCGAACGACGAGCTGTTCTTCCAACGCGGCGACCGCATCTTCCCCGAGTTCCTCGATAAGCTCCTCGCAGAGCACAAGATCGCCGGCGGGAAGTTCCACGTCGCCGGTCCGTCGAATGGCGGAATCGCCGCGATGCATGTCGCGGCGCAGCACCCGGAGTACTTTCTGTCGGCGACCGCCTTTCCCGGCTACCTGTGGCAGCCGACGGAAGAGAAGCTGCAGAAGCTCGCGAACGTTTGCGTGTTCCTCTATATCGGCGAGCACGACGAGTACGGCTGGCACGACGAGATGAAGCGGGAAGCGGATTACCTCGCCGCGCGGGGGACGATCGCGCGATTCACGCTCGAGCAGGGTCAGGGGCATCGCCTCGAGACCTTGGCCGGCGAGAATGCCGCTCGGCTGTTCGACGGATTCGACGAAGCCCAGCGCGGGTGCATATCCCGTTGACGGCAACATTCCCGCGGCGCTAACGTGAGCCGCGCGAATGACCTCGCGGGGGAGAAACACCATTACTACACATGCTTCAAGTCGCCGTCCCGCGTGGGCGGCGTTCACGGCCGTGCTCGGCCTGACTGTCGGCAGTGCAGCGCTCGCGCAGCAGTCGCCTGCCGATCTCGATCCCACGTCCGGCGCGCGGCTGCCGTATTTGACTCGCCAGGATCTCGGTGAGGAAGGACGCCGGCTCGCCGACATCTTTGCGCGCAACGGCGGGCCGCAGGACCCGGTGCCGGGACCGCTCGCGTTCGCCGCGTACAACGTGGCGGTCGCGAATGCGCTGCTCGATCTTCACGACAGTGCCGTCGGCAAGGGCACGCTCGATGCGCACGTCCGCGAGCTCGCGATCCTGGTCGCGTGCCGCGAGACGAACTACACGCTCGAGTGGAACGCGCATGAGCCGGCGGCGCGCAATGCCGGTGTCGATCCGAAGGTCATCGACGTCGTGCGGCGCGGCTTGCCGCTGACGGACGTTCCCGAAGCGGACGCGGCCGTGATTCGCTTTGGCCGCGAGCTGCTGCGCGACCGGCAGATGTCCTCCGAGACGTTCGCGAAGGCCGTCGCGCTCTTCGGCGAGCGCGGCGCGATGGACCTGGTCGCCGTCATGAGCACGTACGCCGTGAGCGGCTTTTACGCGATCGCCGTCGACGAGCACCCCAGCGGCGGACCTCAGCTCGAGCCGCTGCCGCGCTGAAGCATTAGAGAATTCGGCGCCGACAAACGGGAGGCACGGGCGCTCCGGCTTACGGAGCGCCCTTAACGAGCCGCGCTCAGAACATCCCGTTGTCGTTCTGCGAAGTCTCGGGGACGGCCTGCACGACGTCCCAGTGCTCGACGATCCGGCCGGTCTCGTCGAAGCGGAAAATGTCCATCGCCGCGGAGCCGAGATCGCCCGGAAACAGGGTCAGGTGTCCGTGCGTCACGACGAGATCGCACTCCGCCACCGTACGCACGATCTCGATGTGCATCTCCGGAAACATGCCTTTGAAGAAGTTGACGAAGTCGATGAACGCCTGCGGCCCGTCGGCGGCGCTCGGATTGTGCTGGGTGTATAGCTTTTCTCCGTTCTCGTCGATGCCGACGTAGAGCTCCACCGCGAGCTCCGGCTCGCCATCGTTGAACGCGGTCGTGTAGTACGCGATGGCCGTCTCGGTGTTCCGCTCGAGCTGAGCCTTGCCCTTCACGCACGCCTTCGGCCCCGCGGCTGCCGTGCCCGGCATCATGCAGAGACTAAGGGCGGCGACGATACTCGAGGCAAGCAGGCGACTATACGGTGCTGTTCTCATGGTCTTATCCCCCGCGTTGAATCAATGGGCCCGCGACATTGCGAGCCGTATCGAGGCACTCGTATCGACGATAACAAAGTCTTGAGAACGAATACGAGGCGGTGCTCACCGCAAAGCACAAAGCCGAGCAGCGGGCGGCGTTCGCAGTGTCGCGAGATCGAGTGTAGCTACGGCGTCGGCGCGCCCTGCACGACGCGCACGCGCGGCACTCGTGCGAACCGCCCGGCGAGCTTGCGGCACAGCACGTAGAACAACGGCGTGAAAACCAGACCGAAAAACGTCACGCCGAGCATGCCGAAGAACACCGCGACGCCGAGCGCCTGACGCAGCTCCGCGCCCGGTCCGCTGCCGAATGCGAGCGGAATGACGCCAAATATGAACGCGGCCGACGTCATCAGGATCGGCCGGAGGCGCGTCTTAGCGGCCGCGATCGCAGCCTCGATGCTCGACATGCCTTGCTCCTCGCCCTGGCGCGCGAACTCGACGATCAGGATCGCGTTCTTCGCAGCGAGGCCGATCAGCACGACCATGCCGATCTGCGTCAGGATGTTGTTGTCGAGGCCGCGCAGATTCACGCCGAGCATCGCCGCGAGCAGGCACATCGGCACGATCAGAATTACCGCGAGCGGCAACGTCAGGCTCTCGTAGAGCGCCGCAAGAAAGATGAACACGAACACGACGCCGAGCGCGAACGCGAGCGCTCCCGTATCTCCGGATATACGCTGCTGGTACGCGATGTCGGTCCACTCGAAGAACATGCCGGCCGGCAGCACCTCGCGCGCGATGCGCTCCATTGCGGCAATCGCCTCGCCGGAGGAGTAGCCCGGCGCGGTGTCGCCCTGGATGTCCGCGGCCGGATACAGGTTGTAGCGCAGCACGCGATAGGGCGCCGTCGACGGCTTGAGCTCTGCGATTGCATCGATCGGCACCATCGCGCCCGAGACCGAGCGCGTCTTCAGCTGGCCGACCCACTCCTCGTCCTGCCGATAGCTCGCATCGGCCTGCGCGATCACCTGGAACGTGTGGCCGAGCAGGTTGATGTTGTTCACGTACGTGCCCGCGAGATACGTCTGCAGGGTCGCGAACACGTTGCGTACCGGCACCCCGAGCATCTCGGCCTTGTCGCGGTCGACGACCGCGTCGAGCGTCGGGTTGCGAGTATTGAAGTTGCTGAACGCAAGCGAGATCGCGGGATCCGCGGTAGCGGCTTCGGCGAGCTGCTGCACGGCCTCCTCGAGCGCGTGATAGCCGAGGCCCGCGCGGTCCTCGATCATCATCCGAAAGCCGCCGGTGTTCCCCATGCCGCGCACGGAGGCCGGGTTCACGATGCGAATCTCGGCGGCCGTGATGCCCGCCAGGCGTTGGCGAAGCTCCTCGGCGATCACCGGCGCCGTGAGCCCCCGCGGCAGGCGCTCTTCGAACGGCTCGAAGACCGCCCAGAGCTGCCCGGAGTTCGTGGCCGGGCTGAACGTGATGCCGTCCATGCCGGAGTAGACCGACGCGGACGATACGCCGGGCGTATCGAGCACGATCGGGATGATCTGCTGGATCAAAGCGTCGGTTCGCGCGAGGCTCGTGCCCGGAGGCATCGTGACCGTGAGTGCGACGTTGCTCTGGTCCTGCGCCGGAATGAAGCCGCGCGGCGTGTCGACGACTCGCCAGGCCGTCAGCGCGAGCAGGCCGGCGTACAGCACGAGCAGCAGCGCGCCGTGGCGAAGCGTTGCGCCGGTGAACCGTGCATAGCCGCCGCTCATGCTCTCGAGCCAGCCGTTCGCGCGCTCGCCGAGCGCATGAAGACGCGCGCCGATCGTCGTGCGCGGCTGCGTCGCATCGTGCGGGCGCAAGATCAGCGCGGCGAGCGCCGGCGACAAGGTCAGCGAAACGATCAGCGAGATCGCCGTCGCTGAAGCGATCGTTAGCGCGAACTGCTTGTAGAACTGCCCGGCGATACCGCCCATGAACGCCGTCGGCACGAACACGGCGACGAGCACGAGCGCGATGCCGATCAGCGCGCCGCCGACCTCGTCCATCGTCACGTGCGCGGCCTCGTTCGGCGCCATGCCGGCGCGCAGGTGCCGCTCGGCGTTCTCGACGACGACGATTGCATCGTCGACGACGATACCGATCGACAGCACGAGCGCGAACATCGACAGGTTGTTCAGCGAGAAGCCGAACAGCGACATCACGGCGAGCGTGCCGATCAGCGACACGGGGATCGCGAGCAGCGGAATGATCGCCGTGCGCCAGCGCTGCAGGAACAGCACGACGACGATCACGGCGAGGATCATCGCCTCGAGCAAGGTCTGCTGCACCGCATCGACGGCGGCGCGCGTGAAGGCGACGGGGTTGTAGATGATCTCGTACGCGACGCCCGGCGGAAAGTCTCTCGCGAGATCCTCCATCGTCGCGCGGATGTTGTCCCAGGTCTCGAGCGCGTTCGTATTCGGCGCCTGCTGCACGCTAAGCGACACGGCGGGCTCGAGGCTCTTGTATGCATTGATCGCGTAATTCTGCGCGCCGAGCTCGACCCGCGCGACGTCGCCGATGCGCGTGACACGACCTTGTGCGTCGCGCTTGATGATCGCGTCCGCGAACTCTTCCGGCGTCGCGAGCCGCCCCTGCGCGCGGATACTGAGCTGATAGGCGGCCGGATGGTCGTCGAACGGCGGCCCGCCGACGGCGCCGCCTGCGACCTGCAGGTTGTTGTTGCGAAGCGCCGCGACGATTTCCTGCACGGTGAGGTCGCGGGAGGCCGCGCGCTCCGGATCGATCCACACGCGCATCGCGTAGTCGCGCGCGGCGTTCGTGTTCACGTCGCCGACGCCCGGCGTGCGCAGCAGCCGCTCGCGCACCTGCAGATTCGCGTAGTTCGCGATGTACTTGCGATCGACGCTCGGGTCGGTCGCGAACATGTGCACGATCAGCAGGATGTCGGTCGAGCCTTTGCGAACGGTGATGCCTAGATCGCGCACTTCCTGCGGAAGCTGCGGCAGCACGGACTGGATGCGGTTCTGCACCTCCACCTGCGCGATATCGATATTCGTGCCGTTCTGAAACGTCACGGTGATCGTCACGCGCCCCTCGCTCGTAGACGACGAGGACATGTACAGCATGTCGGCGATGCCGTTGATCTGCTGCTCGAGCGGGGCGGCGACCGTGTCCGCGATCTCCTCGGCCGTCGCGCCGGGGTAGAGCGCGTTGACCGAGACCGTCGGCGGCGCGATCTGCGGATACTGGTCGACCGGCAAGGTGACGTACGCCATCAGGCCGACGAGCGTGATCACGACCGACACCGCGGCCGCGAAGATCGGCCGGTCGATGAAGAAGTGCGAGAAGCGCATGGCGGGACCGCCCCTAGCGGGCGCTTGGCGCGCCGGACGAGCCGGCGGTCGCGGCACCTGCCGGCGCGCGGCTCTGGACGTCCGGCAAGTACAGCGTGCTGTCCTCGCCGATCGACACGCCGGTCGGGAACGCCGTGACCTCCGTCTCCTGCACGCGGACGAGGCGGCCGGGGCGGGCACGCTGCACGCCGCTGACGACGACGCGATCCTGCGGCGCGAGCCCCTCATGGATCACGCGCAGGCCGTCGATCAGCCGCCCGGGACGGACGACCTTCTGGCCGATCACGCCCTCCGCATCCACGACGTACACGACCTGCCGCATCTGGTCGGTGACGATCGCCTGATCGGGCACGAGCAGCGCGTCGAACGGCTCGCTCGCGAAAAGCCGCAGCTGGCCGAACATGCCGGGGACGATGAAACCGTCCGGGTTGTCGACGACCGCGCGCAGGCGGATCGTGCCGGAGCTGCGATCGAGTGCGTTGTCGAGGAAATCGACGCGGCCCTTCCAGCGATACTCGCTCTCGTCCTGCAAGCGAATCTCGACTCGGCTCGCTTGTGCACCGCCGGCCTCGCGCTTGTACTCGAGCAGCGCGGCCTCCGGCACGTCGAACAGGAAACGGATCGGATCCTCGGTGACGATCGTCGTCAGGACGCTGATGTCCGCCGTCACGATGTTGCCCGGCGCGAGGCGCCGGTACGACACGCGGCCCGCGAGCGGCGCAGTCACGCGCGTGAACGAGAGGTTCAGCTCCCGCGTTTCGAGCAGCGCCTCGGCGGCCTCGAGATCCGCCTGCGCCGAGAGCTGTGCGGCGAGGCGCACCTCGACGTCCGCCTCGCTGACGAGCCGATTTCCGACGAGCGCCTGTGCGCGCTTCAACTCCGCGTCCGCATTCGCGAGGCGGGCTCGGGCGCCTGCGACCTGCGCCTTCGCCTGCGCGAGCTCGGCTGCGTAAGGCCGCGGATCGATCACGAACAGCAGGTCGCCCTGCTCGACCTTCTGGCCGTCCTCGAAGTGCACCGACGCGATCGCGCCCGACACGCGCGGCCGCACCTCCACGACGTCCACCGGCTCGAAGCGGCCCGAATAGTCGTCCCAATCCGTCACCCGCTTCTTCAGCGGCGTCGCCGCTTCCACCAGCGGCGGCGTCTCTGCGGGAGGCGCAGGCTTACTGCAAGCGGCGGCGCCGAGCAGGACCAGGGCGGAGGTCAGCCCTCCGATCGTCGAGATTCTCATCGTTCCGGAACCGGGTGTTCTACGCGGGCACCGCCACAATAGCAGGCGCGCGGCGAAAGCGAACCCGGTGATCAACGCCTGCTTCCGTTACGGAGCAGGGAGAATCGCGACGACTGGCTCGACAGTGGGTCGTCAGTCGGAGCTTTCGAGCACGACGACGACGGTTCCAAGGATCGCGGCGCCCATCAGGAACAGGATCGGAAGTTCTATTGTCATTGTTCGCTCCCTCCGCTCTCGTGGAGCGAGCAACTTCCGTGCCACGAACCCGCGACGATGGAAAACGTCGGGTCGCAGGCGGAGACGGGACGAGCGTCGATTTGCCCTAACGTCCGACCGATCGGCCGCCGGCATGGGATTGTCAGCGATTCCGACACGATCGACCGGCGGCTCGCCGAGCGAGCCGCCCGATAGTCTATCCGGTCACCGCGCGCCGCTTCCTACGAGTGGCGACGAGACGAGAAAAGTCAGCGCCGTCCCCCGCTCACGGTCGATACCGATCATGGCACTCGCGGCACGTCCGCGAGATTGCGCGCGCCGCGTCGGCCGCCTTGTCGAAGTCGCCGGCGTCGAGCGCGCGCAGCACCGCGGCGGCGTGCTCTTGACCCTCGCGGGCAAGCGCCTCGGCGCCCGAGGCGTTGGCCTTGCCCGCGAAGTACGCGGCCGTCTCCTTTAGGCCTTCGAGCAGCACCTGCGCATCGTCCGTCGCGGCCGCGAGGTCGCGGGCGCCGATGTGCGGCTCGAGGTCCTTGACGGTCTGGTCCATGATGTCCATCACGACGGTATCGAAATCGCTGAGATCGATATCTGCGAGCGCCAACGCGATCGGCAGCACCGCGCCGATGCCGAGGAAGATCAATCGTCGAGCCATGTCACTCCCCAACCGAAGCCGCTCAGGCGAGCAGATCCTCGACGACTTCTCCATAGACCACCGTCGGCCGCTCGGACCGGCCGTTGTGCATGAACGTCAGCTTCAGGTGGTCGAGGCCGAGCAGATGCAGGACGGTCGCATGGACGTCGTACGTATCCACCTTCTTGCCGACCGACTTCAGTCCGATCTCGTCCGTCTGGCCGAACGTCGTGCCGGCCCTGCTGCCGCCGCCGGCGAACCACTGCGTGTAGCCCCACGGATTGTGGTCGCGCCCGTTGCCGCTTTGGCCGAACGGCGTGCGCCCGAACTCCGATGTCCAGACGACCAACGTCGTATCGAGCAGACCGAGTGCCTTCAGATCCGTGAGCAGCGCGGCGATCGGCTTGTCGACCGCGCGCGCATTCGCGCGATGGTTCTCTTCGAGATCCTTGTGCGCGTCCCAATCGTCGTCGTCCGCTTCGGCCAACGTCGGCACGGGCCCGGACACGACTTGAACGAACCGGACTCCGCGCTCGACGAGGCGCCGCGCGCGCAGCAAGGTCATGCCGTAGCTGCGCGTCGCGTCGTCGTTCAGGCCGTAAAGCTCCTTCGTCGCATCCGACTCGGCATCGAGATCGACCGCCTCCGGGGCCGCCGACTCCATTCGGTACGCCAGCTCGTACGAGTTGAGCCTGGCGAGCAGCTCCGTGTCGTTCGGATAACGCGCAGCGTGATGCTCGTTCAGGCGCCGCAGCAGATCGAGGCTGCGGCGCTGCCGCAGCGCGTCGACGTTCTCGGGACGATCGAGGTTCAGGATCGGCGAAGGCCCCGGCAGGAACGCCGTTCCCTGGTAGACCGCCGGCAGGAAGCCCGCGCTCCAGTTGACGGCTCCGCCGCTCGGCTCGCGATCGCCGCTGTACAGCACCACGTACGGCGGCAGATCCGGATTCGCGGCGCCGAGCGCGTACGCGATCCACGCGCCGAGCGTCGGACGGCCCGGCCGAAGATCGCCCGTATTGAGCTTCAGAATCGAGATGTCGTGCGTCGCGCCGATCGTCGTGCTCGACTTGATGAACGCAATGTCGTCCGCATGCCGTGCCATGTGCGGAACGAGATCCGAGAACCACGCGCCGCTTTCGCCGTGCTGGGACCACTTGCGGTCGCTCGCGAACAGCTTGCCGACGCCGCCTTGCGTGCTCGTCTTGATGCCCTCGAGGAAAGACGGCGGCACTTCCTGCCCGGCGAGCTTGATCAGATCCGGCTTGTAGTCGAAAAGATCGAGCGTGCTCGGCGCGCCGTGCATGTGCAGCCAGATCACCGACTTCGCCTTCGCGGGGAAATGCGGCTCCTTCGCTTCGAGCGGGTCGAGCACGACGTCGACGGGAGCCGCCATCAACGTACCCGGCAGCGACACGCCGAACGACAGCGCGCCGAGCCCGAAACCGAAATCCTGGACGACCTGCCGACGAGATATTTTGTTGCTCATAGGACGTTCTCCTTAAGTCGTTCTCGCAATCATCAGAAGCGGTAAGCGAACTCGTTCGAGTTCGCGACGGCATGCACGACATCCACGAAGGCTGCGGCCCGGACGGGATTCGGCAGCGGCCCTTCGACGCCCGTCGGCGTGTGGATTTCGGCCGAGCCTTCCGACGCCTGGCTCGCGATCAGCTTCTCCTGCTCGTCGAGGAACGTGCGCAATGTGTCCCGCTCGATATCGTCGGGCCTGCGCGCGAACAGGATTTCGTACAGGCGATCGAACTGTGCGGACTCGCTCTCCGGAGCCTCGCGCAGCACGCGGCCGGCGAGCGCCTTCGACCACTCGAACACGAGCTCGTCGTTATAGAGCGTCAGCGCCTGCAGAGGCGACGTCGTGACCTTCCGCTCGCTGTGCACCTCTTGCGGCGATGCCATGTCGAACGCGTTCAGCATCGGATACGGCAGGCTGCGGCGCGTGAACACGTAGAGGCTGCGCCGGTTGTGGTCCTCGGCATTCCGCGATACGCGCCAGCGATTGCCGGGCTTCAACGTGTCCGGCAGCGGCGGGAGAACGCTCGGCCCGCCGAGCTCGTCGTTCAGAAGCCCGGAAGCCGCGAGCAGCGAGTCGCGAATCTGCTCGGCTTCCAGTCGGCGCCGCGGGAACACCGCGAGCAGCTCGTTGCTCGGATCGGCGGCATAGACCCCCTCCCGATAGTCGGAGGACTGCCGATACACGCGCGACAGCAGAATCTCGCGGTGCACCGCCTTCACGCTCCACCCGTTGCTGACGAACGCGTCCGCGAGGTAGTCGAGCAGCTCCGGGTGCGTCGGCGGAGTGCCCGCGGTGCCGAAGTTGCTCGTGGTCTCGACGATGCCGCGGCCGAAGTATTGGGCCCAGACGCGGTTCACGAACACCCGCGCCGTCAGCGGGTTCTCCTCGCTCGCAATCCAGCTTGCAAGCGCCGTGCGGCGGCCGGACGACGTTGCCGACGGCTCGATCTCCGGCTTCGCACCGTGCGCGATCGCCGCGGGGAAATCCGGCTCCACTTCCTCGAGCGGCCGCTCGCGGTCACCGCCGAACAGCACGAACGTCGGCGGCGCATCCGGGTGACCGATCTCGGTCATCGCAGTGATCGTGTCCGAGCCCGTGACAGGCTTCAGATGGTCGTAGCTCGCGAGCTCCTCCTTGAGCTTCCGGTATTCCTCGAGCAACGCGAGCTTCTCGCGGTTGACCTCGCCGGTCTCGGCGAGCTCGGCTTCCGCCGTCTCACGCAGATAACGATCGACCTCGTAATCGGAGCCCGCCGTGACGTTGCGCCAACGCGCGTTCACCCAGCGGTCGACGGCGGTCCACTCGCTTTCCGGCTTGAAGAGCGACTCCTGGCTGTCGATCAAGTAGCGCTGCTTCTGGTAGACGGTCGACTCGTCGAGGATCGGCTCGATCAGCGCCGCGATCCTCGCGCGGACATCCTTCGTCGCCTCCTCCCAGCGCTGCATCGCCGCCTTGTATTCGCGCTCGACGGGCCCGACCGGTGCCGGAATCTCCTTCTGCTCGATCACGTTCGCGAAGAACGCCTGGAGCTGGAAGTACTCCTTCTGCGATATCGGGTCGAACTTATGGTCATGGCAACGCGCGCACTGCACCGTCTGCCCGAGCATCGCCTGGCCGACCGTGTCGACGATGTCGGTCGTGATCTCGTACTTGCGTCCCAGAAGATCGCGAGAGTTTCGATTGTCCGGATAGCCCGCCATGAACCCGGTCGCGATCAACGCTTCGGGGTCGTCGGGCGCGAGCTCGTCGCCCGCGAGCTGCTCCTTGATGAAAAGATCGAACGGCTTGTCCTCGTTGAACGCATCGACGACGTAGTCCCGATAGCGCCACATATCGGCGCGCGTCTGGTCGCCCTGGAACCCCGTGCTGTCCGCATAGCGCGCGAGATCGAGCCAACGGCGCGCTTGCCGCACGCCGTAACCCGGTGACGCGAGCAAGCGGTCGACGAGGCGCTCGTACGCGTCCGGCGACGTGTCGTTCACGAAGGCCTCGACCTCCTCGGGGCTCGGGATCACGCCGAGCACGTCCAGCGAGGCTCGCCTGATGAAGGTTGCGCGGTCGGCGTCCGGCGACGGCTCGATGCCGGCCTCCTCGAGCTTCGCGAGCACGAACGCATCGATCGGCGTGATCGGCCAATCCTTCTGCTGCACGGTCGGCACGGTCGGACGCTGGACGGGCTGATACGCCCAATGCGGAGCGCGGGCGGCGAGCCGCCGCGCGAGCGCGCTCTCCTGTGCCGGCGGATCGTCGGCGAGCCCGACGACGGCGGCTCCCGCGATGCCGAGCGATAGAGCGGCGATATGAATGATGTGTTTTTTCATGACACGAGCTCCTCGGCGATTGCCATCGAATGGATTACGGGCGGCAGCGAGTGGAGCGAACGGGCAACCCGTGCGCTTACAAACGCCCTGTGACCCTTACGCCGTACCAGCGCGGCTCCGGAGGGACGTAGTCGGTCCAGCTCCGCGACAGCGGCGTGTCATCGTCGAACAGGTTCTTGACCAGCAGCGCCACGTCGAACGTGCCGTCCTCGCGGCCGACGCCGAGCACGACGTCCGCCGTTCTCCGCGCCGGCACCCAGCCGTAGTCGGAGAGCTGATTGCTCGAGTTGAACTTTCCGTTGTAGACGAGATCGCCGCTGGCGAAGAGCTCTTTCCCCTCGAGGATCGAGCGCCGATAGTCGAAACCGATGCTGCCGTTCAGCTTCGACGCGCCCGGCAGCGTATGGCCGGATACGTCCCGGTACGGCGGCGCACCCTCGTAGCCGTTCTCGTCGGGCTGCGCCGCGTTCGGGAACTCGACGTAGTACGCATCGGAGTACGCGACGGAGAACGACAGGCGCAGGTCGGACGAGACGGCGTACGTGCCGTCGAGCTCGATGCCTTCCGCACGCACTTTCGGCACGTTGCCGGTCGCGGTCGTATAGACGATCTCCGTGTTGCCGGCAGCGCGATTCAATGCCGTCGTGTACTCGTCGACGATCTGCACGCCTTGCTGATAGTTGTCGACGTCCATCCGGAACAGGTTCATGTTCATCACGAGCCGCGAGTCGAGCAGGTTCGCCTTGACGCCGAGCTCCACGGAGCTCGTCTTCTCGCCGACCGCAAGGTTCGAGACGCCGTTCGTCGTCTGCGAGATGCCCGCCTTCTCGCCGTACTGCCACGAAACGTAGGTCATCACGTTGTCGTTGATTCGAAAGCTCGGGCTAATCAGGAATGCCGGCTGGGTGTCCTTGAAAGGCTCGGCGTAGACGTCGTCGAACAGCGGGCCGATGGCTCGCTGCCGTATCGCTTTCGCATCGGCCACCTGCCGCTGCTGCGCAGGCGTCAGTGCCGCGTACGCCTCACCCGGCGTTGTCGAGATCGGCACGCCGAAGTACTTGTTCGCGACGAGATCGGCGAGCTCGAGCTGAGCGACGCCGTTCTCCCCGGTCAGCGCACCGGTAGCCGGATCCGAGTCGAAGCCGCCGAGAGGCGTAGTTCACGCCGTCGACGATGACGCCGACGCTCGGATCCTGCGCCTCCGTCTGCCCCTGCTTGCCTATGCCGCGAATCGACAGGCTGCTGGTGCGCTGATTGCCTTGGTTCCAGCTGACGTTTCCGGCACGCAGGACGATCTCGTTGATGTCGGTGACCTCGATCTGCTCGAGGCGCTCGCCGCTCACGACTGCGATCGAGATCGGCACGTCTTGTAAGTCTTCGACTCGGTTGCGCGAGCTGACGACGACCACCTCCTCCACGGGCGACCCGGACGGCGCGGCGATGTCATCGGCCTGCTGCTGCGCACGCGCGGGGCTTGCGAAAGGATGAAGCGAGAACATCACGGCAACCGCGAGGGGTGCGCGCACCTGGTTCGATTGAGTCGGCATTCCTTTGAGAGAGTGTCGATACACGGCGATAATCCTGTCGATCCGATCTGTCGCGAATCTCGATGGGTCACCGATGCTTAGCGGTGCTAGCAATCAGTCTACGAACCGGCAGTTATGCCTGCAGTCTCTTGTCGGTTAAGAGTTGATCACGGCAGGCCGCTCGTGATCCGAAGGGCAGCGCTGCGGCCGCGGGACGAACGAGCGTCGGTCAGCCCTCGTCCTCTTCACACCAGCGATAGCCGGAGCCCCGCACGGCTTGTAGGCGATCCGAAATCGACGTGCAGCGCTCGAGCTTGCGGCGCATTCGGTAGATGACCTGATTCAGCGCGCTCCTGGCAGGAACGCCGCCGACGGACTGCGTAGCCGTCATCAGCCGCTCGGCGCTCACCGTCCGGCCGGAGTAGCGCATGAGCATCATGAGCACACGCGCTTCGATCGGAGAAAGATGGACTTCGATGTTCTTCCACCGAAGCGTGCGACGCTCCGCGTCGAGCGCCACGTCGCCGCACCGGAAGACGCGCGCGTCCTCTAGCCTGCGGGCACGCCGCATCACGGCATGCGCGCGAGCGAGCAGCATCCGCTCGCCTACCGGCTTCGTCACATAGTCGTCGGCCCCGAGCGCGAACGCGCGAACGACGTCATCGTCCGCCCGGCTCGAGCCGAGCATGATCACGGGCAGCGAAGACCGCGCGCGCAGCACCGCGCATACGGCGAGACCGTCGACGACCGGCCCGTCGGCGTCGAGCACCGCGAGAGCGAGCCGCTCACGCTCGAGGATCCCGAGCACTGCGGGTTGGCTCCTCGCGGCAAGAACGCGAAAGCCGGCGTCTCGCAAACAGGCACTCAGCTGGATAAGGAGATCACCGTCGTCCTCGGCAAGGAGAACGGCTTCGTGCTCCGCTCCAGGCAATCTCCCGGTTCGAGGATTCGTCACTCGGCTGCAGGGACAATCGTGCGAGCGTGCAGCCTACGAATGAACGGGTCACGCTGTCAGTCACATCCGGGTCAAACCACGATAACATGGTGTCGGGTCGGTTCCCGACCGCGGCTGGAGCGAAGTCATGCATATCATCCGGATGCTAACTACTCTCCCGATCGTGTTCGCGTTCGCTGCCTGCGGCCCGGATGCGCCCACCGGCCGCGCCGAGGCTCAGCCTCCCACCGCCGATACGGCCGCCGAGCGACCTTCCGCCCCGCCGGGCGATGCCGAGGATTTTGCTTACGAAACCGAACGTTTCGCGGACGTACGTATCCTCCGCTATCGAGTGCCCGGCTTCGAGTCGCTCGATCTCGAGACGAAGAAGCTGCTGTACTACCTCTATGAGGCCGCGCTCGAGAGCCGCGAGATCATCTACGCTCAGAAGCATGCGCATAACCTCGCGATCAAGCGCACCCTCGAGGAGATCATCAAGCACTACCCGGGCGACCGCGACACGGAGACGTTCCGCGCACTCGAGGTCTATTTGAAGCGCATCTGGTTCGCGAACGGCATTCACCACCACTACTCGCAGGACAAGTTCGCCCCGGGCTTCGACTTCGAATCGTTCGCCGAGATCGCGCATGAGACGCCCGGCGACTTTCCGTTGCGCGACGGTCAGTCGCTCGACGATCTGCTCGCTGAGCTTCGGCCCGTAATGTTCGATCCCAGCGTCGATCCGAAGCTCGTGAACCGCGCAGCGGGCGTCGACCCGGTGGCCGCATCGGCGGTGAACTTCTACGGCCCGGGAATCACGCGCGACGAGGTCGAGGCGTTTTATGCCGACAAGCGAGACACCGACGATCCGACGCCGATCTCGCTCGGCCTGAACTCCCGCCTGGCCAAGCAGGACGGCGAGCTCGTCGAGCAGGTCTGGCGCGTCGGCGGGTTATACGGCGAGGCACTCGAGCGCACGGTCATGTGGCTCGAGCAGGCGGTCACCGTCGCAGAGAACGACGCGCAGCGGGAAGCGCTCGAGAAGCTGATCGAGTACTACAGAAGCGGCGATCTCGAGGACTGGGACGAGTACAACATCGCCTGGGTCGCCGACGACGCGTCGAACGTCGATACGATCAACGGGTTCATCGAGGTGTACAACGATCCGATCGGCATGCGCGGCTCGTACGAGGCCGTCGTGCAGATCGTCGATCCGGTCGCAACCGAGCGCATCGCCGCGATAGCGCGCGAGGCGCAGTGGTTCGAAGATCACTCGCCGATCCTCGACGAGCACAAGAAGGCGAACGTGACGGGCATCACCGGCCGTGTGATCAACGTCGTCGTCGAGGCCGGCGACGCTTCGCCGGCCACGCCGATCGGCATCAATCTTCCGAACGCGGACTGGATTCGCCGTCAGCACGGCTCGAAGTCGATCAGCCTCGCGAACATCGTTCACGCTTACGACGCGGTGCGCGGAGGCGCCGCAGCGGAGTTCGCGCACGACGACGAGGAGATCGAGCGCTACGAAACCTTCGGCGCGCGCACGTCGGAGCTGATGACGGACATGCACGAGGTCATCGGTCATGCATCGGGCGTGCTCGAGCCCGGCGTTCCGCCGCTGCACGAATCGCTCGGCAGCTACGGGTCGACGATCGAGGAAGGACGCGCCGATCTCGTCGCGCTCTACTACATGATCGATCCGAAGATGGTCGAGCTCGGCCTGCTGCCGTCCGTCGAAGCCGGCTACACCGCGTACGACGAATACATCCGCAACGGACTGATGCAGCAGCTCTACCGCATCGAGCCCGGAGCGGATATCGAGGAAGACCATATGCGCAACCGTCAGCTGATCGCGAGCTGGGCGTACGAGCTCGGCGGCGACGGGGTGATCGCCCGCGTCGAGCGCGACGGGAAGACATACTTCGACATCCGCGACTACGACGCGCTGCGCGAGATCTTCGGCATGCAGCTTCGCGAGCTGCAGCGGATCAAGTCCCAGGGAGATCGCGAAGCCGCGGCGCGTCTCGTCGAGCGCTACGGGGTCAAGGTCGATCAGGCGCTGCACGCCGAGGTGCGCGAGCGCTACGCCGCGCTCGACATTCCGCCGTACGCGGGCTTCATCAACCCTGTGCTGACACCGGTCGAATCGGACGGCGAGATCGTCGACGTCGAAATCTCGTACCCGACGGACTTCGCGACGCAAATGCTCGATTACGCGGAACGCTACTCGGCGTTGCCGACCTGGAACTGACGTGCGACGGGAACCGGATAGCCGGTTCCCGTGCGCCTGCTTGCCGCCCGTCGGAGCTACATCGAGAGGTTGAAGGTCAGATTGTAGCGGCGTCCATACAGGTCGTACTGATTGCTGAGCAGCGCCTGCGCGCCGGCGGTGCCGAACGGAACGATCGGCGGATTCGTGTCGAACAGGTTCTGTATCGCGAGGCCGATATTCCACTCGGCGCCCGATCGCAGCTCCCCGCGATAGCGGACGGTGCCGTTCCACCAGGTCGACGACGCAACGGAGTTGTCGTCGACGTCGATACCCTCGGTCCACGTACGGACCAGCTTATCGCCGGCGATATAGCGGCCCTGCAGCTGGAACGACCAAGGGCCGACGCCGTAGTTCGTCGTGATGTTCGCCGTCAGCTCCGGCCGCGAGTAGACGCCCAGCAGGTCCGTCACCGTGCCATTGGCCGCGATGTCCTCGCGCTTCAGCAGATATCCGCCGAGCAGGCGAAGGCTCAAGCTCTCGGAGCGATCCCCGAAGAAGTCGGGCTCGATGCGGTACGCGACCTCGAAGTCGACACCTTCCACCGTCGCCTTGTCCTGGTTGAAGAAGCGGCGGAAGACTCGCGAAATGTCGTCGGTCACCGGATCGCGCTCGACGTTCGCGCACTGCGCGGTATCGCCCTCCTCGCAGCGATCGACGACATCCTGCGCCGCGATCTGCTGGATCGCATCGGAGATGTCGATGCTGTACCAGTCCGTCGATATCGAGAGCCCATCGGCCCATCGCGGCTGGAACACGAAGCCGGCGACGACGGTATCGGCGACCTCCGGCTTGAGATTCGGGTTACCCGAGGCGACGACCGTGATCGGCACGCTTTGGCCCGCAAGGCGCGGGTCCATCACGTTCGCGCCGCCGCCCTGAGCGTCGAAACGCTCCGAGAACGAAGCCTCGCGGACGTCCCGAGACTTCGTCGCCCGAAACCGGATGCCTTCGGTCAGCCGAACCTCGAGCCCGAGCTTCCACGCGTCGGAGCGGCCGCTCAAGTTATAGTCCGACGCCCGGAAAGCGGCGGACGCGCTGATTCTTTGCGCACGCGACGCGGATTCCCATATCGGCGCCTGAAACTCGGTGAACCACTCCCACACGTTGAACTTTCCGCTGATCAGCGGCAGCGTCGAGAACTGATGCAGGTTCGGACTGCCGCCGGTATAGCCGGGCGGGATTCCGCGAATGCCGAGCTCGGGCACGTTCAACGGCGGCCCCAGCGCATCGATGTCCTCTGGAAAAGCCTCGTCCGAGAAGCTCGATTCGCGCCATGTGAGGCCGAACGCGGACGATACCGGACCGTAGCCCCAGCCCTTATGGATGTCGCCGGTCGCAATGATCTCCGCGAAATCCTGCTTCACGATACCGACCGACCACTTGTCCGTCCCCACGTACTCGATGGCCTCGTCACTGATATTGCCGAAGCCCATTACGTTGAACGGCACGCAATCCTCGACCGTGTTGTCGAGCCCGATCGGCGACTCGAGAGGCAGCGGATTCGGATCTGCGTGTGTTCGCGAGTTGGTCAAGCCGGACGCAAGGCCCGCGGCGCGAAGCTGCTCTTCGGTCGGCGAGTACTGCGGCAGATTCACCCGGCAGACAATTTCGCCGGTGTCGGGGTGGCGCACCGCGTCCATCGCCAGAAACAGACGATCGACGCGCATCATGTTCTTCACGCTCGACAGACGCTCGGTCTCGCCGGACGAGTAGCTGCCGGACAGGTTCCATCCGGAAGGCAGCTCCCAATCGAAACCGAGCGTCCACGTCTCGGTCGTGAACGCGTTCTCGTCCCGCTGATCGATGCCCATATCACGCTCGCCGAGGAATGCGCCGTCGCGCTCGAGATTGAACTGCGTGAGTCCGTTCGCGAGCAGAACTTCGCGCACGTCCTCCGGCACGTAGGCGTTGTCGACGGCGATCCGCGGGCCCCAGATCGAGCGCAGGTTGATGCCCGACGTGTCCGCCCGCCGGGGCGTCTGATTCGATTCCGAGCGGCCGGATACGATCTGCGCGTACGCGGAGAACCTGTCCGTGAAGTCATACTTCACCGCGGCAAACAAGTTGCGGTTCTTCACTTCGGCGCCGTTGATCGGGCCGCCGTAGGCGCGGTGCGCGAGCTCCGCTTCGGGCCCGCCGGACGTGCTGAGCGTAGAACCGGGACCGCCCCGCGATGTCAGATCGCCTTCGATGAACTCCCGGACGGCCGTGCCTTCGCGGTTGAACACCATGCCGTCCAGCTCGGTGCCGGTGCCGGAGATCATTCCGAAGACATGCCGATCGGTCGGCGCGATCCACGGCATCGTGAGGCGCTGCGGTATCCCCGGCGGCGCGCCGGGATACCACTCCGGATTCGTGACGTGTCCCCATCGCCGGAACCAGTCGGAATCGAGCTTCTCCGGATCCCTGTCGATCTGCTCGATATAACGCGTCTCGAACGATGCGATGATGTTGAGGCGCTCGCCGATCGCGAAGCCGCCCGCGATACTGGCGTTCCATCGGTCCCCGTCGCCGAACTCCGTGCTTCCGGCGCCGGTGCTGATCTTCACGCCCTGGAACTCGCGGTCGATGATGAAATTGGTCACGCCGCCGAGAGCGTCTGCGCCGTACGCGGCGGATGCGCCTCCGGTGACGACATCCACCGTCCTCACGAGCGCCGTCGGGAGCGTATCGACGTTGACCGGGCCTCGTTTGTCGGCGGGCGCCATCCGCGCGCCGTCGAGCAGCACGAGGGTTCGATTGTTTCCGAGGCCCCGCATGTCGAGGAAGCTCGCACCGGCATCGCCGGAGATTGCGAGCCCGCCGCGCTGCGCGCTCTGCGTGAAAAAGAACTGCGGCAACGCATCGAGCTGCTCCGCCATCGTGGCGCCGGGCTCGAAGCTCGCGAGCTCGTCCGGCGTCAGCGCGGTGACCGGCGTCGGCGTCGCCATCCCGTCGGTTTGCCGGATACGGGATCCGGTTACCGTCACCTCCTCGATCGGACTGCTCGCCCCTGCGTCCTGCGCTCTGACAATCGGGCTCAGCGCGACAGTCGAGCACGCCAGCGTAATGGACCACGCAAGATGGGCCTTGCGTCCAGCGCAATCGTAGCTCGTCATTATTCCTCCCCCTGCGAGCGGTGCGCCGTCGCCTCCCCGTGCACCGCTTCGATACCGAATCAAAGATTGGTTATCTAGATGCAAATGCAAGCTAAGTGAGACGAAGGTCTACTGTCGGCCGATAAGGGGGGTGTGTCAACGAATGGGCGGCGCGCTCGAAACGATCGATGACGCGCACGAGACCGCGAGAATCGTTGCGAAATGGACGCACGGCGGCTTGCCGCGACGAGTGCCGTCGGCGACGCGGCCGGCGGGTCGAACGCTTCGCTTCGCGGCCCCTCCGCGTTCGTATCAGCTCCGTCGACGTCGACCGGCGCCGCGAGTCGGCTCTCGCCGCGGCGCTTTTCCCCGAACGCGCGCCGGAAACAACGCTACAAATGCCCCATGAAGCGGGCTCAACACCTCAGCAAGTCAATTAGTTACGCGACCTAGTTGCTTCTGTGTCCAACTCGCTTCTATAATTCGACTCTGCAACTATATGCTCGGCACAAAGTAGAGGGCTGCGTGTCGGAACCCAAGAATGAATCTCAGGACGCACTGAGCCCGTCGGCTCTGGGCGAATCCCCGCTTCGCTTGACGCTCGATCTTCCGGTGGAGGAGTGCGCCCCCGATGCGCCCATTCTCCCGGTCGACGAGAAACCGTTGAGCCCGCTCGAACGGCCCGGCTGGTTTCAGCGCCCGCTGGACAGGCGCTAGCGGCGAGAGGTCAGTCGAAGCGAGTCAGTCGAAGAGCGAGGCCGCCGCGTTCTCGGCGATATACTTCTCGACGTACTCGCGGTAATGCTGTGCGGCGCGGCGCGTCCAGTCGCCGCCGCCCTGCGGAAACTCCACTTCGCGGCCGTCCGTCAGCGTTACGCTGCGTACGGGCATGACCTCGCGGGTCGCGCTCGTCAGGAAACACTCGCTCGCGCGTACCACGTCGCCCTCGGCGATCTCCCGCTCGAACGTCGCGACGCCGTGCTCCGCGAACGCCGCTCGCACGGCAGCCTTCGTAATGCCCTTCAGGTTCCGCGCGGTTTGCGACGGCGTCACGACCTCGCCGTCGATCACGAAGAACACGTTGCTGTTCGACGCCTCGGTGACGAGCCCGGCGCCATCGAGCATCAGACAGTCGTCCGCGCCGAGCCGCCGCGCCTCGAGCAAGCCGAGCACGTTGTTCAGGTAGTTGCCGCCCTTGATGTTCGGGTCGAGCGCGGCACCGGCGTTGCGGCGCACGTCCGGCACCGCGAGCCGTACGCCGCGCTCGTAGAGCTGCGCGCTCCAGCTCGGCACGGCCTTCACGATAATCACGCAGCTCGGCACGAGCTTCGGGTTCGGGTAGAGATCGATCTCGCCGACGCCGCGGGTCACCGCGTAGCGCACGTAGACATCGGTACGCGATTCCGGCGCGCCGGTCGCGGCGACGGTCTTCTTGATGCGCCGCGTGAGCTCGTCGAGCGTCATGCCGAGATCGAGGTGGATCAGCGCCGCGGAGTTCTGGAACCGCGCCCAATGCTCCTCGTAGAAGAGCGGCACGCCGCGATAGGTGCGAAACACCTCATACACGGAATCGCCGTAAAGAAAGCCCCTGTCGAGAACCGGGATCCGTGCGTCCTCGGTCGGCGTGATCACGCCGTCGACGCTGGTCATGCTGCGCACGTCGCAAGCCTCGTTCAGAACTCGCCGATATAGCGCCGCTCGAGCCGGGAGCCGAGGCGGGTCAGGATCTCGTAGCCGATCGTGTTCGCGGCGGCGGCGACCTCGTCGACGGTGACGGCCCCGCCGATCAGATCGACGTAGTCCCCGGGCCGGATCGCGTCCGCAGGAATCGCAGAGACGTCGATGCAGGTGAGATCCATCGATACGCGCCCGACGACCGGCACGCGCACTCCGCCGAACGACGCCGCGCAGCGGTTGCCGACGGCCCGCGGGTAGCCGTCTGCGTAGCCGACGGCGCAAACCGCGAGCCGGCATGGCGGCTGCACCGCATGGGTCGCGCCGTATCCGACCGTGCCCGCGGCGGAGACGTCGCGCACCTGCACGATTCGCGCACGCAGCGTCACGACGGGCTCGACCGGACACGCGCGATCCGAGAACGGGTTACCGCCGTAGAGGCCGATGCCGGCGCGCACGAGATCGCCGCGATGCTCCGGATCGAGGAATATTCCAGCGGACGCGCCGATCGACGTCGGCGCGGCCGGAAGCTTTCGGCGCAGGCGCTCGAAGAGATAGAGCTGCGCCGCGTTCAGCTCGTGCGACGGCATGTCGGCGCAGGCGAGATGCGTCAGCACGTGGTCGACGTCGATCCCGGCGAGCAGCGCGGGTTGCGCCGCGAGCGTCTCGACCTCGCGCTCGGTGAGTCCAAGGCGGGACATACCGGTATCGATATGCAGCACGGCTTTTCCGCCGCCCGACCCCGTCCAGCACGCGATCTGCTCGAGCGAGTTCAGCACCGGGACGAGGTGCGATGCGTGAAGCGCCGCCTCCGCCCCTGCCGGAGCGCCTTCGAGCACGTAGATCACGGCGTCCGGCAGCAGCCGGCGCAGCTCACGCCCCTCGTCGACCGTCGCGACGAAGAAGCGCTTGCACCCCTCCAGCCACAAACGCGCAGCGACCGGCGCAAGACCGAGCCCGTACGCATCGGCCTTCACGACGGCGGCGCATTCGGCCGGCGACGCCGCGTCCCGCACGCGACGGAAATTACGGGCGAGCGCGTCGAGATTTACGACGAGAAGCCCGGGCGGCGGCGGATCGGTCGCCTCGATCGCGACAGGGCCCGACGGATCGGGTCGAAACGGCTGCGGATGGGCCACTACAGGAAACTCCTTCATCGGACCGTCGAGCGGCCCACCATCAGATTGCGAGCGGAATCGGTCTCCGGGGCGACGAACCGGGGCGACAAAAAGACGGAATCATGGCGAATTCTGACAGACCGAGCGGCGAGCGACGCGGTCCGATTCGACGAATTCGGCACGAGCGCCGTCGCGGCGTACCACCGGACCGCACGAGCGCTTGCGTCATCGCGCGGCCGTCAGGTTCACCTTGACGACCTCGACCGGCTCCTCGAGAGCCAGCACCCGGTACGCGCCGACGCCGATGGGCACGAGCGCCGACTCTCCGCGTTCGAGCGTGGTGCTCGGGCGTCCGTCGCCGTAGTCGACCTCGGCACGACCGGCGATGCAGTGCAGGCAATGCGGATCCTGCGCGGCGATCTCGACGGCAGCCTGCCGAGTGGGCCGCAGATGCTCGATCTCGTAGCTCGGATCGCGCACCGAGCGCAGCACGCCCTGCCGGAGCTCCTTGAAACGCGCGATCAGCTCGTCGGGATCGACACGCTTCAGGTTCAGCACGCGAAGCGCCTCGCCGATATCGATTCGCCGCAGTGGGAAGCGCACGTTGTCCCATGCGCGGAAGGTCGGCCCCGGACGCCGAATCTCGAGCGCGAGGATCTCGAGACCCTCGGGGTTACCGAGCGCATGCACTTCGGCCGACGCGGGGCGGCCCGACGCGGCCGCGATGCGCGGCGGATTCGCGTTGTGCACGACCATGCCGGGTTCGACCCGGATCGCGTTCATCGAGTCGAGCACTTGCCAGTAGACCGAGCGCAGCTTGTCGAGCAGATCCGGTGCGTCGCCGTGATCGCCGAGCGCGGCCGCGAGCTCGTCCGGGACCTCGCGCGCCTCGCGCTTCGCGAGCCACGGCGCAAGCAGCGCCTGAAGCCGCGCCGGCGTGGCGCGCTCGCCGACGATTTCGAGCAGACGCTGCTGCCACGCGCGTCCCCGCGTCAGCAGCGCCTCGAGCTCGGCCGCGTCGATGTCGCGGTTGAAGCCCACTCGAATCGTCGCGCCCGGCTCCGCATCGATGATCACGTACGCTTCCGTGTGACCTTCGGGATGGCCCTGCACGGACAGGAGCTCGCGCACGTCGAGCGTCTTCGGCAACAGCGGGAACGCCCCGCCGTAAGCGTCGGCGAGCGCCTGCCCGAGGAAGCGCGCCGGATGCCGGCGCAGGAGCGCGGGCAACGCGACTGTGGAGCCGTCCTCGAAGCGCAGCCGGCTCGGGTGCGCGCGCGCCTCTTCGTCCGCGTCGTACGCCGCGATCTCGAAGGCCTCGCCGAGCCCCGCGCCGGTGACGGCAGGCTGATCCGGAAGCGGGCATACGCGCTTGTACTCGCGAATGCGCATCCCGCCCCACGGCCGCTCGACGAAGTTGCACGGAAGCGGCTTCAGAAGGCGCGACGAGACCTCGTCCAGCACCGCTTCGTCGCCGTCCATCAGGGCGCCAGCGATCGTGTTTCGAGCTGCCAAGACGTGAGCACCGGTAACTTCGAGCAGTGCAGTATGCCATGGATCTTTATGTCAAAACGTGACTGAATACCGTCTCGCGACGCGACAAAACTTGTACGCTGCAACCACACAGGGCATTTGCGTCTTCATATTGCGACATGGCCGATCCCCGAGAACTAGCCGAACGGGCTTTCGCGCTGCTCGAGGACGCGTTGCGAGAGTCGGAGAAACGCGCGACGGAGCTGCGCGAGCAGCTCGGGCAGCGCGCGCTGTCCGAAGGCGCGTCCGAGGCCTCGCCCGCCGGGCTCGATGAGCGTCTCGCGGCTGCAGAAGCCGAGCGCAACCGTCTACAGGGCGAAGTCGCGCGCCTCGAGGAGGTGCTCGCCGAGGAGCGTGCGAAGGCCGAGCAGCTGAAGAGCCGGCTCGACATTGCGGAGTCCGGGCCGGACAAGCTGACGAAGAAGGAAATCAACTACTGGCGCTCGAAGGTCGACGAGTTCGACCGAACGAATCGCGAGAACAAGGCCCGTATCGCCGAGCTGCGCCGCGAGCTGAAAGATCGGGAAGCGGAGCTCGAGACGCAGCGTGCTGCGGCCGATTCCGCGGCCGCCGAAATCGAGCGGATCAAGGAGACGCTGAAGGAGCGCGAAGCGCGCGTGACTCAGCTTTCCGCGGAGCTCGAGACGGTGAAGGCCGAGCTCGCCGCGAAAACCGAGCAGTGGCGGCAGGTCCAGACGGAGCTCGAAGGCAGCGAACGCGATCGGCACCGCCTTGCGGACGAGCTGACTGCCGCGCAGGAGCAGATCTCCGGGCTCGAGCAGGAGCTGCGCGACGAGAAGGAGTGCACGGACAACCTGAGCGAGGTCGCGAACGAGCGTCGCGAGCTCATCACGAGTCTCGAGGACCGGTTAGCGGAGGCCGAGGAGCGCTACGAGGAGGCGCGTTGGCGCCTCGGGAAGGCGCAGCATTTCGAGCGGCTCGTCAAGCGGCGCAAGAAGCTGATCAAGGCGCTGATCGAGCGCATTCGGCAGAAGCACAAGGCGAACGTCGCGCTCAAGGCCGGGCTCGACGGCCTGCGCACGTACAAGGCCGCGGCCGAAGCGAGGCAGCACGAGCTGCTGAAGCGCATCGACAAGCTGACGGCCAAGGTCAAGGAGCACGAGGAGACGATCGCGCGTCACCACGCGTCGACGGTCGCGAAAGAGGAGCTCTTCGGTGCGCAGTCCCGGATCAACGAGCTCGAGAAGCGCATCGAAGCGCAGGTCGAGATCATCCAGACGCTCGAGGACGAGCTGAAGACCGCGAAGGCGATGCAGCAGGTGCGCGCCGATTACGGCGCCGAGGTCGAGCGGCTGCGCGCCGAGGTCACGAAGCTTCGCAGCGAGCTCGACGCGAAGAACAAGATCGTCGAGCGGCTCGAGAACGATGCGGACGAGCAGCAGCGCAAGCTCGCGAAGCTGCGCGGCACCGAGTCGGAGACGCTGCGTCTGAAGACGCAGCTCAAGGAGCAGGAAGCCGCGATCGCGACCTTGACCGAAGAGGTCGACGGCTGGAAACGCAAGTACGAGTTCATGGCCAGCGACTCGTCGCCGCCGTACCGCTCGGCCGCCGAGAAGTAACGCCGCTGGAAATTCGTGCCAGGCACGCTTTTCCGCGGAAATGAGTGCCTGGCACGAATTTTCAGGAAAAGCGTGCCTGGCACGAATTTCCAGCGGCGCGAATTTCTAGCGGCGGAGCTCCTCGCGCAGGTAAGGCTCGAGGTCGCGGCGAAACGCGGCCGGGTCGTCGACGGCGCAGAGATCGGCGAGCTGCGTGACCTCGAGGTCCGCGTAGCCGCACGGATGGATGCGGCGGAACGGCTCGAGGTCCAGCGCGACGTTGACCGCAAGGCCGTGATACGAGCAGAAGCGGCGCAGCCTTAAGCCGATCGCCGCGAGCTTCTTCCCGTCGACGTAGACGCCCGGCGCATCGCGCCGCGCCGCGGCCGTCACGCCGTATCCGGCGACGGTGCGAATCACCGCGTTCTCGAGCGCCATCACGAGACCGCGCACGTCGAGCGGCAGCCGCCGCAGATCCACGAGAACGTACGCGACGACCTGCCCCGGGCCGTGATACGTGACCTGCCCGCCCCGATCGATCTGCACGACCGGGATGTCGCCCGGCGCGAGCACGTGCGCACGGTCGGCGTTCAAGCCGAGCGTGAAGACCGGAGGATGCTCGACGAACCAGATCTCGTCCGGCGTTTCCGGCGTCCGCCGGTCGGTGAAGTCGCGCATCTCCTGCCAGACCTCGTCGAGCGGCCGGCGGCCGAGGTCGCGGACATGAAGCTCCGGCAGGCAGGCGGGGTCGTGCGTCGTGCGGCTCGTCGCGGTGCTCACAGCACCATCAGTATATCCGCGCTCGACGTCAGCTCTCGATAAAGCGCGTCGATCTGCTCGCGGCTCTCTGCCCGCACGACGATCGTAAGGCTCGCGTAAGCCTCGCGCCGGCTGAGCTGCTCGGAGACGTTCTCCGTCCCGGCCTCGCCGAAATGCCGCTCGACGATCGCCAACGCGGCCTGCCGAAACGGCGCGTCGTTGCGACCGAACACCTTGACGGGCAGGTCGCACGGGAATTGCAGCAAAGAATCTGTATCACTCATTCGCTCTGAACCGCAGCCGCAGGTCGTCCTTGAGGCGCGTCCACGTCCCGCCGAGCGAGACGGCCTCGAGCAGCACGACCGGCACGGTCGACAGAGTCTCTCCGCCCAGCGACACGCTGACGTTGCCGATCTCGATCTCGGCCGGCAGCGGCGCGACGAGCTCTGCTCGAAAGCTCAGGACCGCCGACAGCGCATCGTAGGCCCCGCGCGGTATCGTCACGTAGAGATCGCGGGCGAGCCCGACCGGCGCGCTGTCGACTACTCCTTTCCAGACCTTCGCCGCGCGAATCGGTTCCCCTTTGCCGAACAGCTTGTGCGTCTCGAACGAGTCGAAGCCGTAGTCGAGCAGCCGCTGTGCGGCCGTGAAGCGCGCGCCGCTCGTATCGGCGCCGAGCACGACGGCGACGAGCCGCATGCCGTCGCGCTCGGCCGTCGTGACGACGCAATACCCGGCCGTCGACGTATAGCCGGTCTTCAGGCCGTCGACCGAGTCGTCGCGGCGCAGCAGGCGGTTGCGGTTGTACTGACGAATGCCGTTGTACGTGAATTCCGGTTCCGCGAAGTAGCCGCGAAACTCCGGAAAATCCTCGAGCACGGCCTCGGCGAGGCGCGCGAGGTCGCGCGCGGTGCTCAAGTGGCCGGCCGCCGGCAAGCCGGTCGGGTTGCGAAAGGTCGTCCCCGTCATCCCGAGCGACGCAGCCCGCTCGTTCATCAGCGCGACGAACGCCTCCTCCGACCCGCCGATGCGCTCGGCGAGCGCGACCGCTGCGTCATTGCCCGACTGCACGATCAGGCCGCGGAGCAGATCCTCGATCGACACCTCGTTGCCGACCTCGATGAACATCCGCGAGCCGCCCATCCGCCACGCCTTCGTGCTGACGACGACGTGCTCGTCGAGCGCGAGCGTGCCGTCCCGGATCGCCTCGAACGCTAGGTATGCGGTCATCAGCTTCGTCAGGCTGGCCGGCGCGCGCCTTGTGTCCGGATCGCGTTCCGCGAGCACCGCGCCGGTCAGATGGTCGACGAGGATATACGACGCGGCCGGCACGGCCGGAGGCGCGGGCACGGCGATCTCCGCCGCCCGGCACAGCCCGGCCACTAGCATCAGGAGGATCGACAGGCTGCGCACGCCCCGCCCCGCCGCCGTTCGCGAGGGCCGCCGTTACGGACCGACGACGAGCCTGGGATCGGAGACGCCGGACCGGCGCAGACCGTCGCTTGCGCGGTCGTACTCCGCGACGTCGTAGAACGGGCCGACGCGCACGCGGTGCAGCGCGTCGCGGTCGTCGGACACGACGAAGGCGTTGTCGAAGCCGCGTGTCCGCAGGCGCTCGACGAGCTTCGTTGCATTGTCCGGCTCGGAGAACGCGCCGACCTGTATGAACAGCTGCCGGACGCGCGCCGCATTCTCCTCGGTCGCCGCGCGTGCGGCACGCCCGCTGTCGCGAGCGGCGTTGCCGCCGGCATCCGCGACGAGCGACGGCGTCCCGAGCGCGCGCACCTCGACGCGCGCGGTCCCCGCCCGCACCATGTCGAGCGCCTGCGCCGCCGCATACGACAAATCGATGATGCGATCGCCGACGAACGGGCCGCGATCGTTGACCTTAACGATGACCTTGCGGTCGTTCTCGAGGTTCGTCACCTCGACCCACGTCGGCAGCGGCAGCGTCTTGTGCGCGGCGGTCATCGCGTGCATGTCGTAAATTTCGCCGCTCGACGTCGGCAGTCGATGAAAGTCCGGCCCGTACCACGACGCGATGCCCCGCTCGACGAAGTTCTCCGCTGAGTCGAGCACGTAGTAGCGCCGGCCGAGCACTTCGTAGAACGGCGGATTGCCGCGCGCGCTGCGCTCCGGCGTGATCGCCCCGTGCGCGATGCTCGCGTCCGCAGCCGGACGAGGATTCGCCGCACAACCGAATTGCAGCACGGCAAACAGCACGCACAAGCCGGCCGCGTAGAGTCGTCTCGTCGTTCCGTTCAAGGCCCCTCGCTCTCCCCGTGCCGAAGCGTTCTCGTCATTCGCGGCCGGCGCCGAGCTCGTACGCATCCGCGATCGCACGGCTCAGCTGATGAGCCGCCAGCGCATACTTCACGCTCCTGTTGTAGCGGGTAATGACTCTGAAATTATGGTAGCCGACCCAATACTCCGTAGTCCCGCCCTCGCCTTCGAGCGCAAGAATCGTCGCGGGAACGTCGTCGCCGCGCTCGGCAGGCAGCACGTAGCCGAGCCGCCGCAGCTCGCCGACCGTGTAGTTGAGATCCATCGCGCTCTCGGGCTCGTGGCCCGACCACGCGTCGCCGAGGCTCACCGGATCCGCGACGAGCTCGCCGTCGCGCCAGCCGTGCACCTTGAAGTAGTTCGCGACGCTCGCAAGGATGTCGTCCCAGTTGGTCCACAGATCGCGCAGGCCGTCGCCGTCACCATCGACGGCGTACGCGCGAAAGCTCGACGGAATGAATTGCCCCGCACCCATCGCGCCCGCGTACGAGCCTAGCTGCTCGAACAGGCCGAGCCCCTCGTCGCGGCCGAGCAGCAGGAACGCCTCGAGCTCCGACGCGAAGAAGCTCGCCCGCGGCGGATATGCGAACGCGAGGGTCGACAGCGCATCGAGCACGCGGTAGTTGCCCATCCTGCGCCCGAAGTAGGTCTCGACGCCGATGATCGCGACGACGATCTCGGGCGCGACGCCGAAGCGCTCGCTCGCAGCTTCGATCTGCGCAGCGTGCGCGTTCCAGAACTCGACGCCGGCTGCGATTCGCGCGGGCGTCAGGAAGATGTTCCGATACTCGTGCCACGGCACGACGCGCTCGGCCGGACGGGCGATCGTCTCGAGAATCTGCTCGTTGATCTCGACGCCGGAGAGGATCTCCTCGACCTCTGCTGCCGAGAAGGCGTGCTTCGTGACCATGCGCTCGACGAACTCGCGCTTCGCGCGCTCGACGGCTTCCATGTCGACGGCCGCGGAAGCGCTGGCCGCAAGCAGCGCAGCAGCAACGGTGAACAGCCGGCTGGCGAAAAGCTTCATGCGGGCAGCAACTTCCTGTGACCGTGAACTGCGGCGAGGATACCGAAACCGCCCATCAGGGTCACCATCGACGTTCCGCCTGCGCTGACGAACGGCAACGGCACGCCGACGACGGGCAACAATCCCGACACCATCCCCGCGTTGACGAACACGTACACGAAGAACGTGAGGCTCAGCGAGCCGGCAAGCAAGCGCGTGAACGTATCCTGAGCCTGGCTCGCGATATAAAGACCTCGCCCGACCAGCACGAGGTACAGCACGAGCAAGGTCGCCGCGCCGAACATTCCGAACTCCTCGGCGAGCACTGCGAAGATGAAGTCCGTCGAGCGCTCCGGCAGAAACTCGAGATGTGCCTGCGAGCCGTTGAGCCAGCCTTTGCCGAACAGGTGGCCGGAGCCGATCGCGATCTTCGACTGAATGATGTTGTAACCGGCGCCGAGCGGATCGGACTCGGGGTTCAGGAACGTCAGCACGCGCTGACGCTGATAGTCGAGCATCGTCATCCACAAAAGCGGCGCGAACGCGAGCGCGAGTGCCGCGACGCCGAGGATCAGCCGCACGGTGATGCCCGAGAGCAGCACGACGAGCCCGCCGGCCGAGACGACGAGCAGCGCCGTGCCGAGATCCGGCTGCTCGGCGATCAATATCGCCGGCACGAAGATGATCAGCCCGAGCGCGATCAGATGCGGGAAGCTCGGCGGCAGAGTCCGATCGTGCAGGTACCACGCAACCATCATCGGCGCCGCGAGCTTCATCAGCTCGGACGGCTGGAAGCGCACGATGCCGAGGTCGAGCCAACGCTGCGCGCCCTGGCTGATCTCACCCTCGACCGCGACCGCGAGCAGCAAGCCGAGCACCACACAGTAGAGCCATGGCGACCAGATACGCAGATAGCGCGGCGGAATCTGCGCCATCACGAAGAACGCGGCGAAACCGAGCGCGGCGCGCATCCCCTGACGCACGACGCGGCCCGCATCCTCGCCGACCGCGCTGTACAGCACGACGAGACCGAACACGACGATCACGATCAACGTGAGGAGCAGCGGAATGTCGACGACGAGGCGGCCGAGGAGCGGCGAACCGAGCGCCTTGCGCGGCTTCGCGCCCCACTCAATGCTCGCGAGCGACATAGTCCTCTACGACTCCGCGCGGCTGCGTCGCGAAATAGGCGTCCATGATCTTGCGCGCGACCGGCGCTGCGGCGCTCGCGCCGCCGCCGCCGTTCTCGACGACGACCGCGACGGCGATGCGCGGCGCCTCGGCCGGCGCGTACGCGATGAAGAGCCCGTGGTCGCGATGCCGCTCGTCGATCTGATTCGCGTCGTACTTCGCGTCCTGCGCGATGCCGAGGACCTGCGCGGTGCCGGTCTTGCCCGCGACCACGTACTCGGCGCCGAGCATCGGCGTGCGCCCGGTGCCGCGCGGCGCCTGCGTGACGTCGACCATCGCCTTGTGCACGACTTGCCAGTGGCGCTCGTCGGCGTTGACTCGCGGCAGCTCGTCCGGCTCGCGATACGACATCCCGCCTTCGAACGACTCCTCCGCGATCAGGAGGCGCGGACGATAACGGGCGCCGCGCGAGGCGAGCACTGCGGTCGCATGCGCGAGCTGCAGCGGCGTCGCGAGCGTATAGCCCTGCCCGATGCCGGCGATGACCGTCTCGCCGGGGAACCAGACCTTATCTTCGGGGCGCTGGAACTGCTGCCGCTTCCACTCGCGCGAAGGCACGACGCCGCCGATCTCGCCGTTGATGTCGATGCCGGTCGGCGGCCCGAAGCCGAACGCCGAAAGCGCGGCAGCGATGTGGTCGATGCCGAGGCCGACGGCGAGATCGTAGAAGTAGACGTCGCACGACAGCACGATCGCATCGTGCAGGTCGACGTTGCCGTGTCCCTGCGGCCGCCAGTCGCGATAGCGGTGCGTGTTGTTCGGCAGACGGAAGAAGCCCGGACAATAGACGTGGTCGTGCTCGGCCTTCGTCTCGTGCTGCAGCGCGGCGAGCCCTAAGAACGGCTTGATCGTCGAGCCCGGCGGGTAGCGTCCCGCAAGCGCGCGGTTGAAAAGCGGCTTGTCCGGATCCGCCATCAGCGCCGAGTAGTCGGAGCGCGACAGGCCCGCCGCGAGCCGATTCGGATCGAACGCGGGCGTGCTGACGAGCGCGAGCACGTCGCCGTTGCTCGGATCGATGACGACGGCCGCACCGCGGTCGCTGCCGAGCGCCTCGTGCGCGGCGAGCTGAAGACGCATGTCGAGCGACAGCACGACATTGCGGCCCGGCTCCGGCCACCGCGTCTCGAGGCCGGCCGCGCTCGCATCGGGCGCCTCCTCCTCGGCCGGGTCGAGCAGCACGCGCCCCTGCGCGTTCACGACCTGTTGACGATAGCCGACCCGCCCGTGCAGCACGTCCTCGTACGTGCGCTCGACGCCGGTCTTGCCGATGTGCGACGTCGCCGCATAGTTGCGCCGGTCGATGCGCTCGAGATCCGAGCTCGAGATGCTGCCGACGTAGCCGATCGCATGCGCGCTGACCGGACCGAACGGATAGTAGCGAACCAGACCTTCCTGGATATCGATTCCCGGGAAGAGATGCCTGCGCACCGCGAAACGCGCCGCCTCCGTCTCGGACAGGTTCCGCAGCTTCACCCGCTCGAAGCCGCGGTGCGAACGGATCAGGTCGACGAGAGGGCCCCGCTCGGCGGGGTCGAGCAGGCCGAGCGCCTCGAGCTCGCTCAGCACGGCGTCGAGGTCCGCGATCTGCTCCGGGATCGCGACGAGCTGCCACGTCGGCAGATTCTCCGCGACGATGAGGCCGTTGCGATCGAAGATCAGGCCGCGGGTCGGCGCGAGCGGCTCGATCCGCAGGCGGTTGTCCTGCGACAGCTCGCTGAAGCGCTGGTAGTCGACCACCTGAAGCTGCACGAGCCGCCCGATCAGCACGGACGTCAGCAGCAGCACGATGACTGCGGCCGCGATGATCCGCGACAGGAACAGCCTTTGCTCCCGCCAGTGATCCTTCAGCGTATGAGAGCGTTTCGCCACGCGCGCCCTTTCGCCGCTACAGCCGGGCCGGCGCGTGCTCGCGCCCGCGGTCGAACGTCGACCACACGATGATCCACAGCAGCGTGCCGCTTGCGATCGGCGGCCAGCGCTCGCCGAGCGGCACGGTGCGGCCCGCGATGCCGTCGATCCAGAGCAGCAGGAACTCGTTCACGGCCAGCAGCGCCGCAACGATCAGCGTCGACTGCACGACCGGGAACGCGCGCAGGCGCAGCCTGAACTTGCCGCAGATGTACACGATGAGCACGAAGCCGAGCGCGTGCTGACCGAGCAGCGAGCCGGACAGCGTATCGAGCGCGAGGCCGATGAAGAACGCGCTGACGAGCCCGAACGCGGGCGGCGCGGTCAGAGTCCAATAGATCAAGGTGAGCGCGACCCAGTCCGGCTTGAAGGCGACGATCGAATCCGGCAGCGGCAGCGCCGCGAGCAGGAAGGCCGCGATGACGGACAGGATCGGCGCGAATCTCACGGCGCCCCCCGGGCGTCGGCGACATGGGTCGAGCCCGACGAGTGAATGTCGGTCGTCGTTTCGACGGCCGGCGCGCTCGCCGGCTCATCGACCGCCGGCGCGTCCGTGTCATGGGCTTCCGGGAGGCCGGGCAGCGCCTTGTCGCCGGTCCACACGAGCAGCACCTCGCGGTCGCGGTCGAGCGCGGCGGCGGGCTCCGCGATCACATCGGCGAACGACTGCCCGGGCCGGCGGCGCACCTCGATCACGCGGCCGACCGGATAACCGGCGGGGAAGACTCCGCCGAGCCCCGAGGACAACAAAAGATCCCCGACCTCGATATCCGAGCTGTTCGTCAGGTACGGCAGGCGCAGGCGGCCGTGGTCGCCCGTCCCGACCGCAATGGTCCGCAGGCCGTTGCGGGTCACGATCACGGGCACGGCGTGGTCCGCGTCGGTGATCAGCACCGCTTCCGACGTCATCGGCGCGACGTTGACGAGCTGACCGACGATGCCGTTGGCGTCGAGCAGCGCCTGGCCGACGTAGGCCCCGTCGAGCGCGCCGCGATTGACGTTGAAGCGCTGACGGTAAGGATCCATGTCGACCGCGAGAATCTCGGCGACGAGCACACGGTCGCTGATCCGAGCGGTCGAGTCGAGCAGCTCGCGGAGCCGCCGGTTCTCGGCCTCGAGCGCCTCGAGCCGCAGCAGCTTCGCGCTCGCATGCAGCTGCTCGCGCCGCAGACGCTCGTTCTCGGCGAGCAATTCCTGCCGCTCGGCAAAGGTCGTCTTCGCCCAACGCCACGCGCGCGGCGGCGCGTCGACGAACATCTGGACCGGATAAACGACGAATGACAGCGCCACGCGCACCGACTCGAGGCGCGCCGTGCGATGATCGATCACCATCAGCGAGCAGGCGGCGACGGTGAGCAGCAGGGCCCGAAAGCCGAGGGATCTGATCCCGAGCCCGAGCCCATTCGATGCTGTGCCAGGAGCGCTCATCCGGTTGCCGCTCGCGCGGCTGCCTCCCCAACGTCTCCGTTGTCGCCTGCGTAGAGGAACCTGCCTCGGTTCAGCCTCTCCTTCCGGCTTATTCCACCGAGAACGCCGCTGGACCGTACTCGTCGAGCAACTCGAGGACCCGCCCGCCGCCGCGTGCGACGCAAGTGAGCGGATCATCCGCGACGACGACCGGCAAGCCGGTCTCCTCGGTCAGCAGCTTATCGATGTCCGTGAGCAGCGCGCCGCCCCCCGTTAGCACGATGCCTCGCTCTGCGACGTCCGCGCCAAGCTCTGGCGGGGTCTGCTCGAGAGCGACTTTGACGGCTCCTACGATGCCTTGCAAGGGCTCCTGTAACGCTTCCAGGATCTCGTTGCTGTTCAGTGTGAAGGCGCGCGGAACGCCTTCGGAAAGATTGCGGCCTTTGACGGATATTTCCTTGACTTCCTGTCCGGGATACGCCGAGCCGATCTCGTGCTTGATGCGCTCGGCCGTCGCCTCGCCGATCAGGATGCCGTAATTGCGGCGCACGTAATTCGTGATGGCCTCGTCGAAGCGATCGCCGCCGATCCGCACCGACGACGCGTAGACGATGCCGTTCAGCGAGATCACGGCGACCTCCGACGTGCCGCCGCCGATGTCGAGCACCATCGAGCCGCGCGCCTCGTGCACCGGCATCCCGGCGCCCATCGCGGCGGCCATCGGCTCCTCGACGAGGTACACCTTGCGCGCGCCGGCGCCTTCGGCCGATTCGCGGATCGCGCGGCGCTCGACCTGCGTCGACCCGTACGGCACGCAGACGAGCACGCGCGGGCTCGGTCTGAAGTAACGCGAGCCGTGCGCCTTCTTGATGAAGTACTGAAGCATCTTCTCGGTCACGTTGAAGTCGGCGATGACGCCGTCCTTCAGCGGCCGGATCGCGGTGATGTGCCCGGGCGTGCGGCCGAGCATGTTCTTGGCTTCGGTACCAACCGCCTCGAGCACCTTGCCGCCGCGGCCGGGCTCCTCGCGGATCGCCACGACCGAGGGCTCGTTCAGGACGATGCCGCGGCCTCGGAGGTAAATCAGAGTGTTCGCGGTGCCGAGATCGATGGATAGATCGTTTGAGAAATATCCGAGAAAGCTCTTTAACATCGAGCGCCAAAGCCGCGGGAAAAGTGTGGCGCGACTTTAGCAACGGGTGGGAGAATCGGCAAGCGACGTGTATATTTTAATGAGACGTCCGTCACCGGAACAGCCCATGTCATTCGCCAAGCAGGACATCGACAAGCTCTGCGATCTCGCCCGGCTCGAGATCGGCGCCGACGAAGCGGCGGATCTCGCCGCGAAGCTGACGGACATCGTCGAAATGGTCGGTCAGCTCGCAGCCGTGCCGACGGACGGGGTCGAGCCGATGGCGCACCCTCTCGATCGCCCGCAGCGGCTGCGCGAGGACGTCGTCAGCGAAGAAGACCAGCGCGAGCTCTACCAGCGCAACGCTCCGGCCGTCGAGCGCGGCCTGTATCTGGTCCCAAAGGTCATCGAATGAGCGCCCGGGAAACGGTGTCAGGCACTTTCTTCGAGCGGCGGCATTCGCCGACCGACGCGGCGGTTCGAAGAACGTGCCTGACGGCATTCCCGTCGCCGACTTTTACCTAGCACTCAACCTCTAATGCACGACTTGACGATCGCCCAACTCGCCGAGGCGCTGCGCGCGCGCAAGCTGTCTGCGGCCGAGCTGACGCGGCACTACCTCGACCGGATCGCGGCGCGTGACGGCGAGCTGAACGCCTTCATCACCGTGACCGCGGACGACGCAATGCAGCAAGCCGAGCGCGCGGACCGGCGTCTCGCCGACGGCACGGCGACTGCGCTGACCGGCATCCCGCTCGCACACAAGGACATCTTCTGCACGAGCGGCGTGCGGACGTCTTGCGGCTCGCGGATGCTCGACAATTTCGTCTCCCCGTACGACGCGACCGTCGTCGCGCGGCTGAACGACGCCGGCGCCGTGATGCTCGGCAAGACGAATATGGACGAGTTCGCGATGGGCTCGTCGAACGAGACGAGCTGGTACGGGCCGGTCAAGAACCCGTGGGACACCGCGCGTGTGCCGGGCGGCTCGTCCGGCGGCTCGGCCGCGGCCGTCGCCGGGCGGCTCGCGCCGGCGGCGACCGGCACCGACACCGGCGGCTCGATCCGCCAGCCGGCCGCGCTATCCGGTATCACCGGCATCAAGCCGACGTACGGCCGCGTGTCCCGCTACGGAATGATCGCGTTCGCATCGAGCCTCGATCAGGCGGGCGTGCTGTCCGTCACGGCGGAGGACGCGGCGCTGCTGCTCGAAGCGATGGCCGGCTTCGATCCGCGCGACTCTACGTCGCTCGACGAGCCGGTGCCGCACTACTCGGCCGAGATCGACACGCCGTGGGAGCACTTGACGATCGGCGTGCCGGACAACTTTTTCGACGAGGGGCTCGACGCCGCAAACGCGGAGGCCGTCCGCGCGGCGCTCGCCGAGCTCGAGAAGCTCGGTGCGACGCTGAAGACGCTGCATCTCGATCACGTGCATCTGTCGGTGCCCGCGTACTACGTCGTCGCGCCGGCCGAAGCGTCGTCGAACCTCGCGCGCTTCGACGGCGTGCGCTTCGGCTATCGCTCGCCCGACGCGGAGAAGCTCGACCTCGCAAGCTTCTACAAGCGCAATCGCGGCGAAGGCTTCGGTCCGGAGGTCAAGCGCCGCATCCTGACCGGGACCTACGTGCTCTCGGCCGGCTACTACGATGCGTACTATTTGAAAGCGCAGCAGGTCCGTAAGCTGATCAGCGACGACTTCGCGAAAGCGTTCCGCGAGGTCGATCTTATCGCCGGCCCGACGACGCCTACTCCCGCGTTCCTGCTCGGCCAGAAGACCAACGACCCGATCCAGATGTATCTGAACGATATCTACACGATCGGCGCGAACCTCGCCGGGCTGCCGGCGTTGTCGATGCCGTGCGGCTTCGTCGACGGGCTGCCGGTCGGCCTGCAGATGGTCGGGCCGCCGCTCGCCGAAGCGAAGCTGCTGAAGACCGCGCACTGGTTCCAGAAAGTCACGGATTGGCACCGCCGCGTGCCGCCGGGCTACGAGTGAGGGGCGCAACGATGGACTGGGAAGTCGTCATCGGCCTCGAGATCCACACGCAGCTCGCGACGAAGAGCAAGATCTTCTCCGGCGCATCGACGGCGTACGGCGCGCCGCCGAATACGCAGGCGAGCCTCGTCGACCTCGGCTACCCGGGCGTGCTGCCGGTGCTGAACGGCGCGGCGGTCGAGATGGCCATCAAGTTCGGCCTCGCGACCGGCTGCACGATCGCGCGGCGCTCGGTGTTCGCGCGCAAGAACTACTTCTATCCGGACCTGCCGAAGGGCTACCAGATCAGCCAGTACGAGCTGCCGATCGTGCACGGCGGCAAGCTCGATATCGTGCTCGACGACGGCACGGTCAAGACGATCGGCATCACGCGCGCGCACCTCGAGGAGGACGCCGGCAAGTCGCTGCACGAGGATTTCCACGGGCTCTCCGGCATCGATCTGAACCGCGCCGGCACGCCGCTGATCGAGATCGTGTCCGAGCCCGATATGCGCTCCGCCGCCGAGGCGGGCGCATACATGCGCAAGATCCATACGCTCGTCCGCTATCTCGAGATCTCGGACGGCAACATGCAGGAAGGCTCGTTCCGCTGCGACGCCAACGTCTCGGTCAGGCGGCGCGGCGACCCGAGCTTCGGCACGCGCACCGAGCTCAAGAATCTGAACTCGTTCCGCTTCGTCGAGAAGGCGATCGAGGTCGAGGCCGAGCGGCAGATCGACGTGCTCGAGAGCGGCGGCCGGATCGTGCAGGAGACGCGGCTCTACGACCCGGACCGCAACGAGACGCGGCCGATGCGCACGAAGGAAGAAGCGAACGACTACCGCTACTTCCCGGATCCGGATCTGCTGCCGGTCGTCGTCGACGATGCGCTGATCGAGCGGATCCGCGCCGAGCTTCCCGAGCTCCCCGACGCGAAGCGCGAGCGCTTCATCGCCGAGTACGAGCTGCCGGCGGACGACGCGGCGATCCTGACGGGTCAGCGTCCGCTCGCGGACTACTACGAGGCTGCGGTCGCAGCGACGAAAGCGCGTCCGAAGGCGGTCGCGAACTGGGTGCTCGGCGAGCTCACAGGCGCGCTGAACCGCAGCGGCCTCGATATCACCGCGTCGCGCGTCGCGCCGGCCCAGCTCGCCGCGCTGCTCGACCGTATCGAGGACGGAACGATCTCCGGCAAGATCGCGAAGGAAGTCTTCGAAACGCTATGGGACGAAGGCGGCGACGTCGCGCAAATCATCGAGAGCCGCGGTCTCGTGCAGATCACGGACAGCGAAGCCATCGAGGCGCTCGTCGACGACGTGATCAACGCGTATCCCGACCAGGTGCATCAGTATCGCGACGGCAAGACGCAGGTGCTCGGCTTCCTCGTCGGGCAGGTCATGAAGGCGTCGCGGGGCAAGGCGAATCCGCAGCAGGTCAACAAGGTTCTGCGCGCGCGGCTCGACGCGCCGCCGAGCTGATCGTCATAAGGATGTGACACGAGGGCCGACGGCATGAACGAAGTGCAAAGCTTTCTGCTCGAGGGATGCGGCATACGCGGCGCGCTGGTGCGGCTCGAGGAGACCTGGCAGCAGGTCGTTGCACAGCATAACTACGCGCCGGACCTGAAGCGCCTGCTCGGCGAGAGCATGGCCGCGACGGTGCTGCTCGCGAGCAGCCTGAAGTCGAGCCCGCGCGTATCGATGCAGCTGCAAGGCGAAGGCGCGCTGAAGCTGCTGCTGATCCAATGCACCGAGGAGCTCAGAGTGCGCGGGCTCGCGCAATGCGAGGCGCGCGAGCGCGGCGAGGCGCTGCTCGGCGAAGGCCGGCTCGCGGTCAACATCGATACGCGCGGCCCGAACGGCTTCTTCCAGGGCATAGTGCCGATCGTCAGCCCGCATCTCGACGCGTGCCTCGAAGCGTATTTCCGCCAGTCCGAGCAGCTGCCGACGCGGCTGATCCTGCGCGGCACCGAGCGGCGCGTCGCGGGCATGCTGCTACAGGCGTTGCCGGGCGAGGCGCCGTCCGCCGACACTTTCCGCGAGGCCGCGATGCTCGCGCAGACCGTGTCGACCGACGAGCTGACCGACAGCGCGGCCGCCGCGCTGCTGACGAGGCTGTTTCACCGCTACGACGTGCGGCTCTTCGATGCGCGCCCGGTGCTGCACGATTGCCGCTGCACGCCGGCACATCTCGCGAACATCGTGCGCATGCTCGGCGAGGACGAGCTCGAGGACCTGCTCGGCGACCCGGGCTGGGTCGAGCTCACGTGCGAGTTCTGCAACCGGTCGTTCCGTTACGACGACGAGGCGATCGAGGCCGTCCTGCGCGGCGAATCGCCGGGGCAGCTGCTGCACTGAGCGACGCGGGCTGGGCGACGCGGGCTGGGCGACGCGCACTGGGCAGCGCTCGCTAACCGGCGCTCGCTGACCAGCGCTCACTGACCGGCGCTCACTAACCGGGACGGGGCCGACGCAGCACGACGTAACGGTCGTGGCCGGCGAGATCGCGGCCGCCTTCCGCCAGCTCGAATCCGGCAGCGGCGGCGACCGCGATCACCCGCCCCTGCTGGCCGCTGCCGTGCTCGACGATCAGCACGCCGCCCGGCTTCAGCCGCGCCGGCGCGCCGGCGAGCAGCGCGCGAATCGCGCCGAGGCCGTCCGGGCCGCCGTCGAGTGCCGCGCGCGGCTCGTGCGCGAGCGCGTCGAGATGCGGGTCGCCGCTCTCGACATACGGCGGATTCGACACGATGACGTCGAACGTGCGCTCGCCGACCGCCGCGAACCAGTCCGACGCCAACCACTCGACGTCGAGACCGAGACGCTCCGCATTCGCGCGCGCGATCGCGAGCGCCGCCTCGCTCGCATCGACCGCAACGACGGCCGCGTCCGGGCGCTCCGACTTGATCGCGAGCGCGATCGCGCCGCTGCCGGTGCCGGCGTCGAGCACGTCGGGCGACGCGATGCCCGAGAGCGCCGCGAGCGCGGCGTCGACGACGTGCTCGGTCTCGGGCCGCGGGACGAGCACCGCCGGGCCGACCGTCAACGTCAGCGAGCGAAATTCCTTTTCGCCGACGATGTACGCGAGCGGCTCGCCGGCGGCGCGGCGCGCGACGAGCGCGGCGAAGCGCCGCGCGGCTTCCGCGTCGACGGGCCGCTCCGGGAATGCGATCACTGCGCTTCGCGAGGCGGGCATCGCATGCGCGAGCAGGAGCTCCGCATCGAGCCGCGGCGACTCGCTGCTCTGTGCGAGCGCCGCAGCCGCAGCGGCGACTGCGTCGCCGAACGACCGCACGCTCTCGAGCCGGTGCTGAATGGAAATGTCCGACACGATTCCAACGAAATGTGTGCCTGGCACGATTTTCCGAAAAGCGTGCCTGGCACGAATTATTCAGTCGCCGGAGAGGCCGCCGAGCTGGTCCGCGCGATACTCGTTCGCGAGCGGATCGATGACCTCGTCGAGCTCGCCTTCGAGGATACGGTCGAGCTTGTGCAGGGTCAGGTTGATCCGGTGGTCCGTGACGCGTCCCTGCGGGAAGTTGTATGTGCGGATGCGCTCCGAGCGATCGCCCGTGCCGACGAGACTCTTGCGCCGCGCGGCCGTCTCGCTCTCGCGCTTCGAGACCTCTGCATCGCGCAGCCGCGCAGCGAGCAGCGACATCGCGCGAGCGCGGTTTTTGTGCTGCGAGCGCTCGTCCTGGCACTCGACGACGATGCCGCTCGGCAGGTGCGTGATGCGCACCGCGGAATCGGTCTTGTTCACGTGCTGGCCGCCTGCTCCCGACGCGCGGAACGTATCGACGCGCAGATCGGCCGGATTGATCTCGATGGCGCCGACCTCCTCGAGCTCCGGCATCACGGCGACCGTGCATGCGGACGTATGGATCCGCCCTTGCGCCTCGGTCGCCGGGACGCGCTGCACGCGGTGCACGCCGGACTCGAACTTGAGCCGCGCGTAAGCGCCCTTGCCGACGATGCGGCTGATGATCTCCTTGTAGCCGCCGTGCTCGCCTTCGTGCGCGGAAAGCACCTCGACGCTCCAGCCGTGCGCCTCCGCGTAGCGGCTGTACATCCGGAACAGGTCGCCTGCGAAGAGAGCCGCCTCGTCGCCGCCCGTGCCCGCGCGGATCTCGAGGAACAGGTTCGCGTCGTCGTCCGGATCCTTCGGCACGAGGTGCAGAGCGAGCTCGCGCTCCTGCGCGTCGCGCTGCTCGCGCAGCGCGGCGGCCTCCTCCTCGCCGAGCGCCCGCAGCTCCTTGTCGTCGCCGCGGGCAAGCTCCTCGGCCGCGGCGAGATCCTCCTCGAGCTTCCGATACGCGGCGAAATCGCGGGCGACCGGCTCGAGGCGCGCGTACTCGCGGGACAGCTCGCGGAATCGCTCCTTGTCCGCGATCGTTTCGGGCTCGCTCAGCAGGTGCGCGAGCTCCTCGTAGCGCTCGGTCAGCGCCGTCAATTTGCGCCGGATGGATTCGTTCACGGTTCGTCAGCCTGAAGGCCCGGCCATGCAGCCGCCGCGCGGGGCGCGGGGGTGCCGGCGAAGGAGCGCGGGACGGCGAGCGGCGGCGTTGGCGGCCGTGCCCTTCTCGGCCCGCCCAGCGCCCGGAGAATGCGGGCAGATTGTCGTGCAAGCACGCCGCCGAGGACAAGGGATCGAGGGCGGTCAGGGCCCGTTGGCTGGGGTATAGTGCGGAGGTCTGCCCATAGCGGGCGGCCCTCGTTGCAATGGACCGCTGTTGATTTGGACCGATATATGAAGCATGCCTGGCACCTCGCGCTGATCGCCTGCGCCGCCGGCTGCGCCGGCTCCCCGGTCGAGGCTCAGCGAAGCCGTGTCGAAGTCGACACTCACGCGCTGCGCGGCGAGATCGCGCTCGAAGCCGAGCAGCTCGAGGACGCGGCGACGCATTTCCTCGAGGCCGCGCGGCTCGTCGACGATCCGTCGCTCGCCGAGCGCGCGACCCGGATCGCGTACGAGGCCGGCCTGCAGCCGCTCGGCCTCGATGCCGTGAGTCGCTGGCTCGAGATCGATCCCGAGGACGTGCGCGCACACTGGTTCGCCGGCATCCTCGAGACTCGCGCGGCGCGCGTCGACGCGGCCGTCGATCATTTCGGCGAGTTCGTCGCGGCCGGCGAGAACCGCGGCGGACCGAGCACGGCGCTCGGGCTCGTCGTCGAGGCGCTTGCCGCGGAGCCCGACGCGCAGACCGGAGTCGCCGTGATCTCCGCGCTGATCGAGCGCTTCCCGGGCACCGCCGAAGGGCACTTCGGGCTCGCGCGGGTCGCATTGCGCGCCGGCGACTTCCCGCTCGCGCTCGAGAACGCGCGGGCCGCGGCCGAGCTTCGGCCGGAGTGGCGCGACGCGCAGCTCCTTTACGCGCGCACCTTGCTCGTCGCCGGGCAGACCGACGAGAGCCTCGAGCTCGTGCGCGAGCTCGCCGAGAGCAGCGACGATCTCGAGGTCGACCTGCAGTACGCCGAGCTGCTGCTGTCCGCCGGCAGGATGGACGAGGCGCACGAGCGGCTGACCGCGATCCTCGACGAGAACCCCGGGCTTCCGGAAGCGACGCGAGCGCTCGCGTTTCTCGCGATGGCGCAAGACGATCTCGACGAGGCGAACCGGCTGTTCGAGGAGCTGCGCTATCAGGAGCGCTATCGGGACGAGGCGTTCTACTATCTCGGCCGGATCGCGGAGACGCGCGAGCGGCCGCTGCAGGCCACTCGGGCGTATGCCCGCGTGACCGACGGCTCGCACGCTGTCGAGGCGCAGCTTCGCACCGCGAGCATCCTGATGCAGAGCATGAACGATCCGAACGGCGCGCTGCGGCACCTCGAAGAGTTCGGCGAGGCCAACCCGCGCTTTCGCTCGGACATGCTCGTCGCGCGCGCGCAGATCCTCGTGCAGATGGATCGCGCGTCCGAGGCGATGCAGCTGTTCGAGGACGCGCTCGAGAGCACGCCGGACGACGAGGCGCTGCACGACGCGCGCGCGCAGCTCTATATCGTCCTTTCGGACGACGCGTCGGCGAACGGCGACTACGACGAGGCGGAGCGGCTGCTCGAGGAAGGGCTTTCCGTCTATCCGGAGCACGTATCCCTGCGCTACTCGTTCGCATTGCTGCTGCAGCAGCAGGGCGAGATGAACCGCTCCATGCGCGTGCTCGAGGCGCTCGTCGAGGACCACCCGGACAACCCGGTGCTGCTGAACGCGCTCGGCTACCTGCTGACGGATCAGTTCGACCGTCACGAGGAAGCTCGCGGCTACATCCAGAAGGCGCTCGCGATGGAGCCCGACAGCGCCGCGATCATCGACAGCATGGGCTGGGTGCTGTTCAAGCTCGGCGAGTACCAAGCCGCGTTCGACTACCTCGACCGCGCGTATCGGCTCGAGCCGGATCCGGAGATCGCCGCGCACCTCGTCGACGTGCACCTCGCGCTCGGCGAGCGCGAACAGGCCGTCGAGCTGCTCGAGGCCGCGCTCGAGCGCGATCCCGACAGCCGGCACCTCAACGATGTGCAGCGCCGGCTGAGCCAATGAGCCGAATCGCGCTGCTCGTCGCCGTGCTTCTCGCGGCGGCGGGCTGCGGGCAGCGCGCGCTCGTCGAGCACGACGGTTTGACCTTCGACGAGCGGCGCGCGCGCCTGACCGCGATCTCGTCGTGGGAAATGCGCGGCCGTATCGCGGTCGATACCGGCGATCGGGGTTTCCCTGCAACGTTCCGCTGGCGTCAGGACGGGGACATCTCGACGCTGCTGATCCGCGGCCCGCTCGGTGCGGGCGCGGTCGAGGTCACCGGGTCCCCGGACGAGATGATCGTGACCGCCCGCGGCGAGCGGCACGTGCTCGAGGATCCGGAAACGGAGCTGTCGGCCCTGCTCGGCTGGTGGGTTCCGGTCGAAAGCCTGCGCGCGTGGCTGCTCGGCCTGCCGGACCCGGCCTATCCGGCGGAGAGCCGCTTCGGGCGCGCGGACGTGCTGACGGGCCTCGATCAGCGGCTTTGGCGGCTCGACTATGCCGCGTACCAGCTCGCCGAGGGCCTGCTCGTCCCGCGCCGGATCGAGATGACCCACGACCGGCTCGACGTGCGGCTCACCGTCGACGATTGGACGGTCCGTTCCTTGAACTCGACCGCATCGCAACAGCACAATACCGCGCTCGGAGCTGCCGACGGGCATTGGGGCGTAGCCAAGCGGTAAGGCAACGGGTTTTGATCCCGTCATACGCAGGTTCGAATCCTGCCGCCCCAGCCAGGCCCCGTTCGATTCAGATGGGCGGACATCAAGACGACACACGCTCGGGTTGCTAAGGATGGCGAACTCAGGAAGGCCTGCCGTTTTGGCGTCGCTCGGAGACATTTCCCAGCCGATCGGAGGGCCGCTGGTGGATTCCGCTACGACGACCATCTTCTCGGGCAATGCGCATCCGTCGCTGACGAAGGACATCGCCCATCACCTCGCGCTGCCCGTCGGCCGCATCGCGGTCGGCCGCTTCAGCGACGGCGAGGTCAACGTCGAGATCATGGAGAACATCCGCGGTAACGACGTATTCCTCGTGCAGCCGACCTGTCCGCCCGTCAACGACAACCTGATGGAGCTGCTCGTGATGGCGGATGCGTGTCAGCGCGCATCGGCACATCGGATCACTGCGGTAATTCCCTATCTCGGCTATGCGCGGCAGGACCGCCGCCCCCGCGCAGCGCGCGTCGCGATCTCGGCGAAGCTGGTCGCCGACCTGATCGTCGCGTCCGGCATCGATCGCGTCGTGACGGTCGACGTCCACGCGGATCAGATCCAAGGCTTCTTCGACATCCCGGTCGACAACGTCTACGCGTCGCCGGTATTGCTCGGCGACGTGTGGAAGCAGGAATACGAAAACATGGTCGTCGTGTCGCCCGACGTCGGCGGCGTGGTCCGCGCTCGCGCCCTCGCGAAGCGGCTCGACGACGCGGACCTCGCGATCATCGACAAACGGCGGCCGCAGCCGAACATGGCCGAGGTCATGAACGTGATCGGCGAGATCGAGGGCAAGACGTGCGTGCTCGTCGACGACATGGTCGATACGGCCGGCACGTTGTGCCAGGCCGCGCGGGTGCTCAAGGAGCGCGGCGCCGTCAAGGTCGTCGCGTATATTACGCATCCGGTCCTGTCCGGCCCGGCCGTCAGCCGGATCGAGGCATCGGTGCTCGACGAGGTCGTCGTGACCGACACGATTCCGCTGCGCAAGGAGGCCCGGGACAGCGGCAAGATCCGCCAGCTCAGCGTCGCGGAGCTGCTCGCGGAGACGATCCGGCGGATCACCGGCGGCGAGTCCGTCAGCTCCCTGTACCTCGATTGACCGGCTTGCGGGCCGAAAAAGCCCTCTGACACGAATTTCTTCTTCTGCTATGATGCCCGGCTTCGCTGAGAGGTGAGCCCCCGTGACTACCGAACTTCAAGCTGAAGCGCGTGACCCGCGAGGCCGCGCCGGCAGCCGCGTGCTGCGTCGTAACGGCAAGGTGCCCGCCGTGGTTTATGGCGCGGGCCAGCCCCCGCAAGCCATCGCGCTCGACCATAACAGCCTGCTGCGCGAAATGAGCCAGCCGGCGTTCTACACGAGCATCCTGACGGTGAAGATCGGCTCCGAGACGCAGTCGGTCGTCGTGAAGGAAGTGCAGCGCCACCCGGTGAAGCCCGTGATCGTCCACCTCGATTTCCAGAGGATCGTTGCGGACCAGGCCATCACGCTGAATGTGCCGCTCCACTTCGTCGGCGAGGATGTCGCGAAAGGCGTGAAGGAGCAAGGCGGCGTCGTCGAGCATCTCGCGACCGACGTCGAGGTCATCTGTCTGCCGCGCCACCTGCCGGAGTTCATCGAGGTCGACATCTCGCATCTCGAGCTGAACCAAATCCTGCATCTGTCGGATTTGACGCTGCCCGAAGGCGTGCGGCTCGTCGCGCTCGAGCATCAGCAGAATCTGCCGGTCGTGACGATCGCGCAGCCGCGGCGCGAAGAGGCCGAGCCGGGTGCCGAGGGCGGCGCCGAGGCCGGCGGCGAATCCTCCTGACCGACCCTTCCCGGCGGCCGCGCGCCGAGCGAGAGCCTCGGGGCGCGGCCTTCGCCGCACCCGGCTGCCGATCCGGCACGCGGATTCGTCCGAGCAGCCGGCTGAACAGCGGGCCCGATGCCCTTACACTCGGGGACTGCGTCTCGAACCCGCGCTTCCCACGGCGCACGGTCACGGAACATGACGATGCGGCAACGTCTCGACCTGATCGTCGGGCTCGGGAACCCCGGCCCGAAGTATCAGCTGACGCGCCATAACGCGGGCTTCTGGTTCGCGGATCTGCTCGCGCGCGCCTACGGCGGAAGCTTCTCGCAGCAGAAGAAGCTGCACGGCGAGACGGCCGAAATCTCGATCGCGGGTCACCGGATCAGGCTGCTGAAGCCGATGACGTACATGAACCTCAGCGGTCAGTCCGTCGCAGCCGCCGTCCACTACTACAAGATCGAGCCGCAGCACGTGCTCGTCGTGTACGACGAGATCGATCTGCCGCCCGGCCGCGCGAAGCTGAAGTTCGACGGCGGGCACGCAGGGCACAACGGCATCCGCAACATTATCGAGCACATCGGCACCGGGTTCTGGCGGCTGCGGATCGGCGTCGGCCATCCGGGACCGGGGCGACGCAGCGAGGTCGTCGGACATGTGCTCGAGCGTGCGTCCGCCGAGGAGGAGGAAGCGATCATCGCGACGATCGCGGACGCGATAGAGCTCGTTCCCGTCTTCATCGAGGAAGGGGCCGAGCGCGCGACGAACAAACTCCACAGCCGCAAGGCCGCGGCGGAATAGCGCGGCCTCCGGACTCTCTAAGGAAACATGGGCATCAAATGCGGAATCGTCGGCTTGCCGAACGTCGGCAAGTCGACCCTCTTCAACGCGTTGACCGCGGCGGGCATTCCGGCCGAGAACTATCCGTTCTGCACGATCGATCCGAACGTCGGGGTCGTGACCGTTCCGGATCCGCGGCTCGACGCGCTCGCGGCCGTCGTCAAGCCCGAGAAGGTCGTACCGACGGTCGTCGAGTTCGTCGACATCGCCGGGCTCGTGAAAGGCGCATCGCAGGGCGAAGGTCTCGGCAATCAGTTCCTTGCGCACATCCGCGAGACGGACGCGATCGCTCACCTCGTCCGCTGCTTCGAGAACGACGACGTGACGCACGTCTCGGGGCGGGTCGATCCGATCGACGATATCGAGACGATCGAGACCGAGCTGATGCTCGCCGATCTCGAGACCGTGCAGAAAAGCCTGCAGCGCGCCGAGCGTGCGGCGAAGACGAACGAAAAGTCCGCCGTCGCGAGACGCAACGTGCTGCAGAAGCTCGCGGCGGCGCTGGAGCAAGGGCGCGCCGTCCGGGACCTCGAGCTCGACGACGCCGATCGCGAAGTGCTGCGCGAGCTGCACCTGCTGACCGCGAAACCCGTCATGTACATCGCGAACGTCGCGGAAGGCTCGGGCGAGGACGACCCGCTCGTCGCACGCGTATGCGAGTACGCTGCCGCGCGCGGAGCCGAGGTCGTCGTGATCTCGGCGTCGATCGAGGCGGAGCTCGCGCAGCTTCCGGAGGCCGAGCGCGGCGAGTTTCTACAGGACCTCGGCCTGACCGAGCCCGGCTTGAATCGCGTAATTCGCTCGGCGTACCGTTTGCTCGGGCTGAAAACGTTTTATACCGCCGGGCCGAAGGAAGTGCGGGCCTGGACGGTCCGCCGGGACGCGACGGCATACGACGCGGCGGGCGCGATCCATACGGACTTCCAGAGGGGCTTCATTCGCGCCGAGGTCATTGCGTACGAGAGCTACATCCAGCGCGGCGGCGAGCAAGGCGCGCGGGAAGCCGGCGAGCTCCGGCTCGAAGGCAAGACGTACGTCGTCCAGGAGGGCGACGTGATTCACTTCAGGTTCAACGTCTGACCGAGGTCCCGCCGAGGCAGACGGAAGCGAGGCAGCAGGATGGACGTATTCGAGAATCTTCCGCCGATCGTCGCGCTGGTGCTCGGTTTCGTGCTGCTCGTGTGGCTCGTGCTCGTATTCCTCGTGCCGTTCATGATCGAGGGCATCAGGCAATCGGCGCGCAAAACGCACGAGGAGCTCGTCGACCTCAACGCGAAGCTCGACCGACTGAACGCTTTGCTGCTGCAGCGCGCAGGCCCGCCGCCGGCAGGCCGCGTCGAGCCGCCGCTGCCGAGCACGGCGGAAACCCGCGACGGACGCGACACTCGCGGCCGGCGCGAGCCGACGATCGGAGAGCCGACCGTGCGCGCCGAAGGCTCGCGAAAGCCGGGCGGCTCGCGTAATCGGCGCGAGCCGATCGTGCGCTGACGTTCTCGCGCGACCTCGGCGTCCTCCGTTGCGCACGTAGCACGCCGCTTCGCCCGCCGCTTTTCGTTCGCTGCCGCCGCTGAGCGGAGCGCCGAGCGCTCGCGGCTTTCGCGCGCACGGCGCCTTTCGTCCCGCCGCGTATAGCGGAATCCCGTCCGCCGGTTTGTCTTCTTCCAACGAAGGCCCGAGCCGACCTCGACCGTGTGCGCCGAGGTCGTCGGTACGAATCAGTTGGGGGAGAAGTAATGCATATCAACGGAAGCATGCTGCGTTCCGCGGTCCCGGCCGCAGTCGGCGCCGCGCTCGCGATGAGCGCAGCACAAGTCGCGCTGGCGCAGGGAGCCGGCGTCGTCGAGGAAGTCACGGTCACCGGCTCGCGCATCCGGCAGACGGACGGCATGATCACGCCGGTTCCGGTCACGGCGCTGTCGCGCGAGGAGCTCGCGACGTTCGAGCCCGGCGGCACGGTGGCCGAGCAGCTCGACGTGCTTCCGCAGTTCTACCGCAACCAGACTGCGCAGCGGGGCAGCGAGGGCCCGAGCGCGGGCGGCGGCAACGTGATCAGCGGCGACGGCGGCGGCAGCTACCTGAACATGCGCAGCCTCGGCACGAACCGCACGCTCGTGCTGCTCGACGGTCAGCGCATGATGCCGGCCGACAAGCGCGGCTCGGTCAACGTCGACACGTTCCCGATGGCGCTCGTGCGCTCGGTCGAGGTCGTGACCGGCGGCGCGTCCGCGGCGTACGGCGCAGACGCGTTGGGCGGCGTCACGAACTTCATCATCAATCGCGAGTTCGAGGGCCTCGAGATCGATCTCGGTACCGGCAGGACGGCGTTCGGCGACGGCGACCGCTGGAACTTCTCGGTTGCCGGCGGCAAGCGCTTCGGCGAGCGGCTGAACGTGATCGGCTCGATCGAGGCGCGGCAGATCGACCAGATCTGGCGCAATCCCGAAGAGCTCGACGAGGACTGGCACCGCGGCTGGGGCTGGGTCATCAACCCCGAATGGTATCCGGGCGCGCCCGCCGGCATCCCGCAGCGGCTGACGTTGCCGTGGGTCGCGAGCAGCCGCTCGAGCCCGATGGGCATCATCCGGGCGAAGAACGGCAGCGCGGATACGGATCCGCTGATCCCGTTCGCGTTCAACGAGCACGTGTTTCTCGAGGACGGCTCCGGCGCGCGTCCGATCAACAAGGGAGATGTCTACTCCGATCCGCTGACGCCGGGCAGCACGTTCACACTGTCGGGCGGCACGGAAGCCGAGATCCATAACCGCGCGTTCGATGCCGGCCCGCAAGGCGCCGAGGTGATCGGTCGATCGCTGTTCGCCGCGCTCCAGTACCGGCTGACCGACAATCTCTCGGTGTTCGCGCAAATCCTCGACAGCAGGACTGAGTCGAACTACGTGCAGATGCGCGGCGACTACTACCTCGCCGGCGGTCAGCACGCGAACGTCTTCCGCGACAACGCCTTCCTGCCGGAGGAGATCGGCCTCGCGATGGACGCAGCCGGCATCGAGTCGTTCCAGCTGCACAAGGCGGGCTCGTTCCTCGGCAATCTCGACCCCGGTGCTTTCGCCGAGAACAACAGCGCGTTCGACACGTACTCTTGGAGCATCGGGCTCGATGCGACGTTGCCGGGCGGCTGGGACCTTCGCGCGACGTGGCAGTCCGGCAAGTCCGAGAAGCACACGTCGGTCTACGACGAGATCCGCATGGACCGCCTGTTCCTCGGGATGGACGCGGTGCGCCACCCCGACACCGGCGCGATCGTCTGCCGCGTGCAGCTCTACAACCCGACCGAGGAGCAGCTGCGCGAATCGATCGCGCATCTCGGGCTCGAGTCGACGCGCGGCGGGCCGCTGCTGTCGCCGATCGGCCTCGACAACACGATCCGCGACTGCGTGCCGTACAACATCATGGGCGCCGGCAACATGAGCCGCGAGGCCTGGGAGTACGTGCACACGCCGGTCTGGGGCGAGAGCTGGGTGAAGCAGGATTTCGCCGAGGTCGTCGCATCGGGTGAAGTCGCAGACGGCTGGGGCGCCGGTCCGCTGTCGCTCGCCGCGGGCGTCACGTGGCGCGAGCAGTCGTTCGGCGACGGGCTGTACCCTGAGGATATCGACGCCCTCGGGCCGCCGCAGAACGCTCCGGAGATCGGCATTCAGGGCATCTCGCCGCGCTGGTTCGCGTCGCAGGCGACGCTGTGGCAGTGGGGCCTGTTGCCAAACATCAGCGGCGACTACGACGTGCTCGAGTGGTTCTGGGAGCTGAACGTGCCGGTCTGGCGGGCCGAGCGCACGGCGCAGCGTATCGACACGAGCTTCGCGTATCGCTCGTCGGACTACTCGCGGATCAGCCGGATCGAGAGCTGGAAGATCGGCATCGACTTCCAGCTCTTCGAGGACTTGAGGCTGCGTGCGACGCAGTCGCGCGACGCACGCGAGGCGACATTCGCGGAGCGCTTCGACGCGAGCGTCTGCGGCCTGCCGGTCACCGATCCCGAGTTCAACAATGCGCTGTTCCAGGTCGTCGGCATCTGCGGCGGCAACCCGAACCTGCGGCCGGAGCTCGCCGACACGACCGTCGTCGGGCTCGTCTATCAGCCGAGCCAGGTGGAAGGCCTCAGCATCTCGGTCGACTGGTGGGACGTGAAGATTAAGGACGCCGTCGGCACGCTCGGCACGCAGCGTATCGTCGACGAGTGCTACGCCGGCGTCACGTTCCTGTGCGATCAGATCGTGCGCGATCCGGTCACGCGGACGATCAGCACGATCTACAACAATTACCTGAACGTCGACCAGAGCCGCGTGACGGGCATCGACTTCGAGGTGACGTATCTGACGGAGCCGGACTTCATCGCGTCCGCGCGCGAGACGCTGGCCCTGCGCGTGCTCGGCGGCTACATCGCCGAGCGCTCAGATACGCCGCTCGGCGGACGGTCGAGAGACGTCGCGGGCAGCCTCAGCACGCCCGATCTGACGGCCGTCGCGGTCGCGCGCTACTCGATCGGCGACTTCGGGATCCAGCTGCAGCAGCGTTACGTCGACGAGACGATCCGGAACATCGATTGGGTCGAGGGCGTGGACGTCGACGACAACACGGTGTCGTCCGCGACGTATACGGACCTGCGCCTCAGTTACAACGGAACGATGGCGTCGACTGCTTATCGGATCGCGCTCGACGTGACGAACCTGCTCGATCGTGCGCCGCCGATCGTCGCGAACAACTCGTTCACCGGCGGCGCGCAGCTGTCGGACACGATGTTCGATACGTTCGGCCGGCGCTACATGTTGAGCGTCAACTTCTCGTTCTGACCGCAACGCGCGCGCGGCGCTCGCCGCGCGCGCACTCCGGCCGTGCGCGCCGCGGCGGCGAACGGGAATTCGCGCGGCCTTCGAGCCGCCGTGGAGCTAGCCGATCTTCACGCCGAGCTCTTCGAGCTGACGCTCGATGACTTGCGCCCAGCCGCGATTCGCGCTCGGATTCGCGGGGCTCGGGTGCAGGATGCAGCCGATGCGGCACGGCTCGTCCGCAAGCGCCGCCCTCGCCCGCTTCTCCGCGAAACCGCCGATGCCGACCACGAGCTCGGGCTCGAGCGCACGGACGACCGCCCGCAGCGCATCGTCGCACGCCGCGAACAGCGCCTGCTGCTCCGCCGCCGGCAGCTTGTCGGGCGGACGATTGCGGCCGCTCTCCTCGACGAACGCGAGCGGGCAATAGTTCGCGATGAAGAACCGAGCGAAAAAGCGTTCCGGCGTCTCGAAACGATCTCGGGCCCATCCCCAGACGCGCGTACCGCTGACCTCGGAGCGAGGACAGTCGAAGCCGAGCACCGGCCGCTTCGGATGCACGTGCTTCGGCGGGGTCACCTGCCCGGTAATGCCGAGCCAATCCCGCACGAAGGTCACGTCGCCGAACGGCACGCCGGTCTGCACCATGCCGAACGGCCCCGGATTCATGCCGACCAGCAGCACCTCGCGCGGGGCCGAGCTCGCATACCGTGCAAGGTAGCGCTCGAAAGGCTCGCGCGCGTAGACGAGCGGGTTGTACGTGCATGCGACGGGCGGGCCGAAGCGGAGCCCGGCGACGCGCTTCGCGAGCGTGCGATACGTTTCGACGAGGACGGCGTCCGTGGATCGGCGCGCAGCAGTCTTGCGTTTCACGGCGGAGGTCACGGGGCGCGAGTATACGCGAAGCCGCGGACGCGCCGGCGGCGCATCGCGTGGCCGCGCCCCTTGCCTCGCGCCGCTCGAGCAGTGCTAGGCTTCGGGCACGACGAGCACGTTCGTCGCGAACACGCCCGGCAATCGGGTCGTGCGCGGCGACGAGCTGCTCGCGCTGTTCGAGACCGGCGGCCTTGCGTATGCGCATGTCGAGCAGCACCTCGAGTACGCGGGATCGCACGGCCCGGACATCGTCGTGCTGATGGGCGAGGAGATCGTCGTGCCGGGTGAAGGGATGGCGGACGCCGGACGGCGCATTCGCCGCAGATTCACGGACGTCTTCCGCAAGGAGGACGGCGAGTGGCGGCACGACCTCCGCCACTCGAACGTCGTCTCCGTCGAGTGACGCCCCGGCGCGGCGCTTCGAGCGCCGCTCGGTTTGACCCGACACGCGCCGGATCGATATAAGAACGAGACCGGCCCCGACGCCGCTTCTCGCACGGGGGACCCGACTTGGCGACGACGCGGTTGCGCTCGCTGTCGCTGTCGCTGGCGCTGCACGGCGCCGTGGTCGCGTGCGCGCTCTGGGTCGGCATCGCGCGGCCGCCGCCGACGCAGCCGCCCGCCGAAGCCGTCACCATCGTCTGGGTCGACGTCGGCGCGCCGGCGCTCGCCGGCGCAAGCCGCGGGGACGGCGGTGCAGCCGATCCGGTCGAGCCCGATCCGGCCGGCGAAGTCTTGAACGAGTCGATCGCGGCGGTCGACGACCCGGAGCGCACGGCGCCATCACAGCTCGACGCTCGCGATCCCGTCTCCGGCGCCGATCGTCCGGCGCCGCCGCAGACGGAGCCCACGGACGAGGACCGAGAGCGGCGGAGCGACGAACGCACGGCGCAGGATTACGACGCCGCGCTCGCCGCAGCGGACGGGGCCGCCGAGCCGCTCGACGCCGTTCCAAAGCAGCAGTCCCGCGACCCCGTTTCGCAGCCGCTCGACGCCGATCCGCAGCCCACCGAGCCCGTTCCTCAGCTTGCCGAGCCCGTTCCGCAGCCCTCCCGGCCCGTTCCGCAGCTCGTCGAGCCCGCGTCGCAGTCGCACTCTCCGGCTCAGCCGGCGGTCGCCGCGGAGATGCCGATCGCGCCGACCGAGCAGCGGCGGTTGCAGAAGGACGTGATGGATCTCCTGAACCGCTCACGAGAGCTGCCGTCGCGGCCTAGCGTCGCGTGGTCGTCCGACGGACGCGAGTATCGAGCGGAGATGAAGCGCGTACGCTCCGCGGGCACGACGGGCGTCGAGGAAGCGGTGATCGAGATCGTCACCGAGCATGATGGCCGGCACATATCGACGGAGCTGCACGTCAAGCGGCTCGCGTTCTCGCACTACGCGCAGCTGATCGATCGCTGGGATCCTAACGTTCAGATCCACGACGACGTGTTCGACGGCCGCGTGCATGCGAACACCGAAATCGTGATCGAGAACAGCGGCACGGTGCAGCCGGTCTTTCACGGCCTCGTCACTGCTGCCGGCGGCATCGATACGTCGCGGTCGACTCGGCGCGTCCGGCGCGAGCAGGTATTTCTCGGCGGCCTCGAGACCCGCGCACCGCGGATCGCGCTGCCGAAGCGTTTCGATCCGCACGAGACGATCGAGCTGGAAGCGGCCGACGCCGTCGTGCTCGACACGGACAGCCGCATCGTGTTCTTCGCCGACGGCACGTACGACATCAGGCCGAGCGGCGGCGGCCGCGCGCGCCGCGGAACGCTCGGCCCGTCGCCGGCCTACTTCATCGCGGCAGAGAAAAGCGCGGTCGGAGTCGAAGGCACGGTGAACGGTCAAGTGCTGATCTACTCGCCAAAGGAGATCGTGATCGAGGGTGATCTCCGGTACGCGGCGGACCCGAAGAGCGCGGCGGGCTCGGACGATTATCTCGGTCTCGTATCCGACGGCTCGGTCGAGATCGCCGGCCCCGACGTCACCGGGCCCGGCGACCTCAGCGTGTACGCCGCGATCTACGCGAAGCGCCGCTTCGCGGTGCGCCGCTATTCGCGCGGCGACCGGGCAACGCTCTTCGTCTACGGCAGCATTACGGCAGGCTCGCTGACCGCAACCGAGCCGCGCTTTCGAACGAAGATCGAGTTCGACCGGCGGCTCGAGCACGCGCGCCCGCCGAGCTTCCCGATGACCGATCGGTACGAGCTCGCGGCGTGGGACGGGGTGTGGAGGGCCGGGCCGTAACCCGGCCCTCGTCCTGTCGGCTCGACGTCAGTTGTTGTCCGCGTTGAACGTGCAGATCCATCGACGGAACAGCTCGTAGTTGTTGCGGTTCCCCCCAAGGGTGAGATCGAAACCCGGCCGCTGCCCGCCCGTATGAGCGTCGAGCGTCGTCGGCTTGCGCAGCAACAAGCTCATCGGCGAGTTCACCGCGCTGCACGCGGTCTCCTGCGTCGTCACGCGGCTGCTCACCGCCGCATAGCTGACCGTCGTGTCGCCCGCGTTCAGGAAGTTCGGCGCACCGATACCGCCGCCGGTCGAATTGTGGCACGTCGCGCAGCTGTTCGCGTCGAGCGGATTGTGGATCACCGCCCCGATGTTCTGGCTGAACGAGATTCTCGCGTTCACATTCAGAATGACGGGCGTGCTCGTGAACGTACCATCGCTCACGGTGACCTGAATCTGATCGTTCAGATCGATCGGGAAGCTGCCGTTGTGCGAGTACGTGAACCCGAGCCCGTTCAGGATCTGCTGATACGTGCGCGACGCCGGCGTGATCATGCCCGCGGGCAGGCCGAGCGTTGCGACGCTGACCGTAAGGTCCGTCGGGCTGCTGTCGGGATCGGCCACTTGCAGCTTGCTCGAGCCGATCACGATGTTTCCGCCGAACACGAGCTCCGACTCGGTGACCGGAGAGACCGTGATCGTCGGCTGCCCGTCGTTGACGCCGCGAACGTTGACCGTGTAGTCGAGCGGCACGGCCGCCGTGCCGAGCACGGCGATGCCGTCCGTCAACGTGTAGCGGAATCCGCCCGGCGCGATCACGTCCTCGGCGAGATTCACGCCGAGCACCGGCTCGTAGCGCACGAGGCCCGAGTCGATTTGCTGTTGCGTGAACGTATCGTTCGCGGCCAGCGCCGTGCCGTCGAGGCTGAGCGTGCCGTTCACGACGCTCACGAGCGTGTACACGAGGTCGGTCGTCTCGTCGTCCGCGTCCGCGTACTCGAGGTCGATCGCGGTCGGGCCGGCATTCTCGTCGACGACCAGCACCCCCTTCGCGACGAGCTGCGGGGCCTGATTTCCGACGACCTCGAACTCGACCACCGTGCTGTCGCCGCCGCCCGCAAGCTCGATGCAGTAACGGCCCGGAAGAGGCGCGCGGAATGCGACCTCGAACGTGTTCGCGCCGATCAGCTTCGGCTCGACGCAGACGCCGTTCTCGGTGGAGCCGAGCGCCGTCCATCGCGGAGCGTCGAGGAAGCCGCTCTCGGACGCGTTGAGGCGCACGACGTCGAGCTCCTTCGCGGGATCAGGTGTCCTCGTAACCACGAAGACGGGCTTGCCGGGCCTCGCCGACGAATCGAGCGTCACGCGCGGATCCGCCGCCAGCACCGCGGCGAGCTTCTCGGCCGCACTTTCCGAGCCGCCATCGAACGGCACCCAGAAGCGATCCATCGTCAGCCGCGCGAGCGGCATGATGCCGCGCCGGAAAATCACGTCCTCGAGATCACGCGGAGCGGCCGTGAGCGGATCGACGACGAAGTCGTCGTAGCTGCGGAACTGCCTCGTCGGATCTGCGCGCAGCGAGTGGCACGCGCGGCAGAAGCGCGCGTAGCTGTCGTGATAGACCGCGGCGACCTCGGGCGAGACGTTCCAGCCGTCCGGCAGATAGGAGCCGTCGAACGTCGTGCCGGGCTCGTTGGGCCGACCGTCGTACCAGCCGTGCACGAGGTCGATCGCCGCGGCGACGCGCTCGGGGTCGCCGCCTTCCGCAATGTAGGTCTGATAGGTCAGCAGCGCCGCGGCGTTGACCTTGCGGAACTGCTCCTCCTGTGCCGTCCGGCTGAAGCGGCGTTGCGGATCGAGATAGTCGACGAGCGGCGCACCGTCGGGACGACGCGCGCCGCGCGTGATCGACGGATCGTCGTCGCTGTACAGGAAAGAATCGAGATCCCACGGCATGAACGTCGAGTTCGTGTCGCCGCAGTCTCGATACACCGGCTGACCCCATGCGCCGGTCTCGATCTCGTCGAGGTTCGCGGTCGCGCCGCCGTGACAGGTCACGCAGTTGCCGGGCGTCGGCCGCTCGCCGCGGCCGTCGAAGTTCATCGAGTTGATGCGCTGCGAATCGCCGAGCTCGTCCGGCGCAAACGTGAAGAACTTCACGAAGCGCCCCTTCACGAGACACGACGCATGAATCGACGGATCGTCCGGAGGCGTGAACTCCATCGCGACTGTGACGATCTGGTCGGTTCCCTTCAGAGCGGCTTCGAGGGACGGATAGTTGACGACGAACGCGTAGACGTCGCCGTCCGGCTCGACGCGCGTGTACATGTCGCGGCCGAAGCCGAGATCGAAGTTGTTCGTATATAGCACATGCGCGAACTCGCCCTCGCCGTTCACGGCTTCAGGGAGCAGCGTGCCGTCCGGCTCGGAAGAGAAGCCCGCGTTGAACAGCCACGAGTTCAGCGTGACTCGACGGTAATAAGGATCGACCGTCCGATAGTAGATGTCGGCAGTATCGACGTTCTCCTCGCCGGGGATCGCGGCGAGGAGCTGATCCGTCGTCACCGTGACCGCCGCCGGGATGCCGACGACCGACGGCTCCGACTCGGCGACGACATTGCCGCCGGCCGACACGAGCAGCACGGCCTGATCCTGCAGAGGCCCCGCATCGAGGACGGCCGAGATCTCGATCGTCGCGTACATCGTCATGTGCTGATCGAGCTGCCGGTTCGGCTCGCCGGCCTCGAGCAGCCGCTGATTGATCTTCGCGACATCGAGCCGCGGAATCTTGAAGCGGAAATCGGAGTTCACGTACGACTCGAGCATGCAGTCGGTGTCGCTCTGGCCGGCCGCGCACGTCACCGTCTCGCCTGCCGGCCACACGCCTTCGATCGGCGCCGCGAACGGCTCGAGCTCGAGCTCGAAGGTCTCGGTATCGCCGGTCCTGCCGAAGTAGCGCGCTACGGCCTCGACGCGGATCGCGAACGGCACGTCCGCAAAGCCCGCGCCGACCCCGGGCCGTAATGCCGGGGTCAGCACGAACGAGTCCGAAGGCGCGCGCTGCGCGGCTTTCGGCGACAGGAACCGGTCGGGGTCGCTTCCCGGAACGACCGTGACGTCGAGCTGGGTAGAGTCTGTCAGGTTATGGCTGTCGACGACGGTCAGCTCGAACGAATAGGTCGTCGGCGTATCGACTTGCGGCGCCGTGAAGCTCGCGGTCGTGCGCGTACGCTCGATCAGCTCGATGCCGGCCGGCGCGGACCACCGCCAGTCGAGCAACGGTCCGTCCGGATCCTCACTGTCGCGCCCGGTCAGGAACACCTCGGCCTCCGCTCGCACCGTATTCGTCGCGCCGCTGTTCACGACGAGCGCGCGCGCGATCGGTTTCTGGTTCGAGCTCGAGCCGACGTTGCTGCCGCCGGAGCCGCTGCTGCAGCCTGCAGCGAAAAGAACGGCGGACGCGACGGCCGTGCAGGCGAAGAGGTTGCGCGAACATACGTGCATGTAGATAGTCTCCAACGGCGCGCCAGGCTCGCGATTTGGCCTGGACCGCAGATCAGAACTCGTAGCGGAAGCCGCCCGTGATCACCTGGTCGTCGATGTACCTGCGGTTCTGGACGGACGAGACCTGCAGGAAGCCCATCAGCCCGCCGGCGATCGGCCCGTCGATCTGCCGCTGCCGGCCTCCGCGCAGCACCATCGAGAATCCTGCAGACGCCACCATGAAGGACTCGTCCGGTGCGTCGGTCGGCATGATGAATGTATTCGTGCCGAGCACGTCCTCGAGCGCCGCGTAGCCTGCCGTGATCGTACGGGCATCGTCCTGGTGCTCGCGGTAGGCGGCGATGCTCCAGTACGGCACGATCACGCCGAAGCGCGGCGTAACGACATACTGAAAGCGCAGGCCGATCGACGTCTTCAGGCTTTCGATGTCCTGGCTCGACACGCTGAGGTCGAAGCGCCGGCTGACACCGCTGTCGCTCAGCAGATTGATGCTGCGCTGCTCGGAGAACGCGTCGATCGAAATGTCGATGTGCTCGACGTTCAGGAACGGCTCCATTCCGAGCTTGCCCCAGTTGAACGCATAACCGAAGCCGAAGGTCGTCACGAGCGCGTCGGCGTTCGGCGAGCTGTGGGCGATCGAGTAGACGCTCTCCGTCAGCGGATTGAAGGACGGATACTTGATGTTGCGCTCGATGTCGTAGTCGATCGACTGCACGCCGATCGAGCCGCTCAGCGTGAGCCGCTCGCCCTGCGACATCGCGAACACCATGAAGCTCTTTCCGTCGGACTCCATGCCGCCGTCGACGACGCTGATCATGCTTGCGGATTCGTCGAAATCGATGTCCTGCCTGCTGATCCCGAGGATGCCGCCGATCACGATGTTGTTGCGCAGCCGATAATCGACGCCGACCGTGATCTCCGAGCTGTCGAAATCGAACGCGTCCTCGAGACCGGTCGGCTTCCGGCTGCCGTACCCGAACCCGTAATTCAGGAACCCGCCCCACGGGCTGTACTGCTCGCCGGTATCCCCGCCGGTCGCCGCGCCGCCGACCTGAGCGACCATCGGCGACGAGCGTTTCAGCCAGTCGTAGAGGCCGGCCGTGCCGAAGCCCGTCGCGCCGAAGCGAAGCGCGCTGATCCGCGCCGCGAGCGACGACAGCTGACCGTTCGCGAACTCCGTCGCCATCGAGCCCTGCGCGGCGAGCTCCTCGGCCGCCGTCCAGCGCAGCGCGGTGCCGAGCCCCTCGCGGTCGACGCCGAGGCTCGAGATCGTCGGGCCTTGTCCCTGCAGCTCGTTCGCGCTGTGCACGAGCTCGCGCGCGTTCAGGTAGACGAAGAACGTGTCCTGCGTGCAGAGCGGCCCAGGACCGATCTGGCCCGACGAGATGTCCTGATACGTCGGAGCCGGCAGCTGATTGAGCACGCCGAACGGATTGCAGTGAGGCTCGAGAGCCTGGAATACGCTGTCGTTCGCTTCCGCGGCGGCCCGTTCGATGCCGTTCGCATAGCTCAGCGAGCCGCCCGTGAGCCCGGGACCGAATATCGGACCCTCCACGTCGGACTGCGCGAACGTTACGGACGATACGGACCACGCGGCGCTCGCGAGGGCGGCGAGCGCAAACGCGGAACGTGCGGGCGCGCGTCGGCGACGCGCAAGCTCATCGAAGCTGATCATCTGTGTTTCCCCATGCATGACAACCCCCGCGAGCCGCCCCCCGCGCTCGCGTGCGCGCCGTCCCACACGGCGCGCTTCAACCGGGCACGAAGAAGAAGTCGCCGACCTCGTGCCCTGCGTCCTTGATGACTTTGAGCTGCGGCTCCTGGCCGATCTGCGCCGCCTCGGCGGACGCTTCGACGCGCTCGCGGATCCGCAGAAACAGCTCCGGCGCGGTGATGACCGATTCGTTGCGCTCGAGCTCCTCGATGAACGCGCGCGCGAACACGGAATGTCCGTCGCCGCCGCCGTCGAGCACCGGGCTGTCGCCGCCCGACGCGAGCACGAGACGCGACCGCTTCGGCATCTTCCACTCGATGTATTCGTCCGTGTACTCGCCGTCACCGACCATCACGTATCCGGGATCGTCGCCGAGCAGCCCCGCGTAGCACGAATCCGAGACGACGAGCACGCGCTTCGCCTCGATACGGCCGAGATGACGCGTGACGAAATCATTCGGCACCCACAGCGTATCGTCGGGCGGCGGCTCCGCGTTCACCGGCAGCCAATAGCCGGTCTCGCGCGTGCCGCTTTGCAGCCGGCTGCCGTGGCCCGCGAAATAGATCAGAAGGTTGTCGTCCTCCTTGATCGTCTCGTTGAGCTGGTTGACGGCACGCATCACGGCGATCTGGTCGGGATCGACGAGCGTGATCACGCTGAACCCGTATTTGTCCTCGAGGACGCGGCGCACACGTTCGGCATCGTTCGCCGGCGACGCGAGCGGATCGAGATACGCGTAGTCCTGGACGCCGATCACGAGCGCATAGAACCGCCCGAACGATCGCCGCCGATAACGAACGGGCTCGCGTTCCTCGAACGCCGCACCGCCGCGCGCCGCAGACGCGCCGTCGGCCGAGCGATACGTCGGCATCGCATCGAGCTGCCGCTGGCTGCTCGAGCGCTCCTGCTCGAGCTGCGTGATCAGCGCTCGCAGCGACTCGATCTCCGCGGCCGCGTCGTCGCGGCCGCGCAACTCTTCCTCGAGAGCGCCGATCTGGCGCTCGAGCGCCTGGATCTGCCGCTCGCGCTGCTCGACCTGACGCTCGATCTCCGCACGCAGCTCGGCCTGCTCCTCGGCCGCGGCCGACTGGAAAATCACGCTGTCTTCCGGCAGCCCCCAGGCGCGGCGATACCAGTTCAGCGCCTCGAGCCGATCCGCCGGCACGCCGAGGCCCTGCTCGTACAACGTGCCGAGATTGAATTGCGCGCGCGCATAGCCTTGCTCCGCCGCGCGCCGGTACCACTCCGCCGCGGCCTCGTAGTTCGGCTCGGCGCCGAGACCTCGCTCATAGATCTCGCCGACGATCGTCTGCGCTTCGGGATCGCCCGACTGCGCGGTCTCCATCCACACGTTCAGCGCGGAACGGTAGTCCGCGCGATCGTACAGAAGGTATTCGCCGCCGCGGGCCGCGCAGTCGGCTGCGGTCGTGCGCGTCGGACGGCGCGGCGTCTGGTACGGGCGCCCGCCGAGCATTCGCACCTGCCCGGGCAACAGGCAGTCGACGATCGACAGCTCCTGCACCGGCGTGAAGCCCTCGCGCGTGCGGTCGCCTCTCTGGGCGAATGCGGCGCACGAAAACGATGCAGCCAACACGGCGGTTCCGGTTACGAAAAAGGCCGATAGCCGCGGTTTGCTCATAATGCGAAAGGCCCCGAAAGTGCGCTAAGTATATCCGTCTCGTCAGTTGCCGACATCGCGTTGCAGCGCTGCTTTGCCACTTGCGTCACGGATTCTCTATCACCGGGCAGCCAAGCGCCGCCGCGGAGCACTGCGCCGCGCCGAGCGTCGTGCGGCACGCGTCGACGACGGGCGGATACGACGCGAGATATTCCTGACAGTAAAGCTTCTTGAAGACGTTGCGCTGCATGCCGGCGTCCGCCGCAGACATCGAGCGCAGGAACCCGTCGGCGACGTCCTCGAGCCCGGCGATCGCAAGCGGGTTGTTGCGGTGCAACGCGTACGCGCGCGAGAAATAATCGAACGCATCGTTGAGCCCGACCGGCCCGAACCCGAGCGCGCGCTCGCCTTCGGCGACGGCATTCTCGAACTGCATCCGGACCTCGAGCGGCAGCTCGGCGAACGGAACGTCCGGCCGAAGCTGATTGCCGTAGTAAAGGCCGTAGGCCGCGACTGTGGCCATCGCGACGAGGGCGGATCCGTAAGCCGCTTTCCGGAGCGGGCTCGGACCGTCGAGATCGCGCAGGAACGCGGCCGCGTCCGCGTGACGCATCTGCCGGTCGAACGACAGCGCCTTCGCGAGCGCCTTTCTCTGCCGCCGCTTCAGCGCGAACGACGGCGGCTTCAGCCCCTCGCGGACCGCCTCGTCCGCCGGCATGCGGTCGAACGGATGACGCCCGGTCAACAACTCGCAAGCGACGATCGCGAGCGCGAACACGTCGTCCGCGGGCACCGGCTCCTGTCCTTCCAGCATCTCCGGGCTCGCATACGCCGGCGTCAATGCGCCGAGCTCGCCGACGTCGAATGCGGTCTCGTCGCCCGTCGCGACAGGTCGGGTTCGCACGGCGCGGGCAATGCCGAAGTCGAGCACCTTCACGCCGCCGTCGCGCGTCACGAAGACGTTGCCCGGCTTGAAGTCGGAGTGCACGATGCCCTTCTCGTGCGCGTATGCGAGCGCGGCCGCCGCGCCTCGCACGATGCGCAAGGCCTCTTCCGCCGGCAGCCCGCGGAGCTTGTGCTCGGCAATCACCTTGTTCAGCGGGTCGCCGTCGAGCAGCTCCATCGTCATGTAGACGGTCGTGCCGTCGCGGTCGAAGTCGTGCACCGTGATGACGTTCGGGTGCGCGAGCGTCTGCGCCTTGCGGGCTTCACGCTGCAGCGCGATCAGTGCGTTCGGGTGACGGCGAAACTCCTCGCTCAAGATCTTGATCGCGACGTACGGATCGCGATCTCGGGCCTCTTCCTTGCGCCGGTCGACCGCCCGGAACACGACGCCCATCCCGCCCTGCCCGAGCACCGACTCGAGCACGAAGCGATCCTTGACGACTGCGCCGGGCTCGAGCCCGCCCTCGTGCCGCGGCTCCCAGTGCTCCGGATGCGCCCAGTCCGAGCCGGTCGACGGCGCCGACCGGTCGCCGGAACGGTCGCGGGCAACGAATCTCGTTCTCTCGGCACTGCCGTCCGCGTCCGCGGCGACCGACGGCGCCCCGGTCCGGTGCGTGCCGGCCATTCGGGTGCGGTCGGCGTCATTGCGGGCGGCCGGAGCGCTCTCGGCAGTCCTCGCGACGATCCGCGTCTTGTCGGCGTCGCGCGCGGCGACGCGCGTCTTGTCCGCGGCCTTCGGCGCGACCCGCGTCTTGTCGACCGGCTCGGCGGTCTCGTGCTCGTCCGCGCTGCCGGCCGCAGGCGCCTCTGCGCGCTGCTGCACGCGGCTCGCCCGGAGCTTCGTCTTGTCGATCGCGCTCAAGATCGGGCTCGCTTTGTCGCGCTCGGCATCGTTGTCCATTCGTTCGCCGCTCATGCTCGAATTTCCTCCTTAAGCGCGGCATCCACGCGCACGACCACGGCCGTCAGGTTGTCGCTCGCGTCGCCGTCGAGCACCGCACGCTTGAGCGTTGCGCAGGCCTCGGTCGGATCCTGCGCGAGCAATGCCGCGGCGATCTCGTCACGCGTCAACGCGCGGTATACGCCGTCCGTGCACAGCAAAAAGCAGTCGCCCGCGCGCGCGTCGCCGCGGACGATGTCGAGCTCGAGGTCGTCCGCGCCGCCGACGGCACGAGTCACGGAATGCTCGTCCGCCTCGTCCGTGTGATCGCGCGACAGCTGCTCGAGCACGCCGTCGCGCAGGCGGTAGACGCGGCTGTCGCCGGCCCACACGCACGCCCATTCGCTGCCGTCGACGAGGAGCGCGGCGACCGTGCTCGCGCTCAACACGTCGGCGCCGTCGCGCTCCGCGAGCACGCGCAGGCAGCCGTTGACCGCGCGCAGCCCCGCGATCAGCTGCTCGACCCGGGTGCTCAAGCCGCGCGGATCGGCAGGCTGCTCGAGCACGCGGGCGACCATTCGGCTCGCGGTCTCGCCGGATCGATGCCCGCCGAGCCCGTCCGCGACGACGTAGGCGCCCACGTCGTCGCGCCGCGCGCACGCGTCCTCGTTCGTCGCGCGCGCCTTGCCGGCATCCGTCACCGCCGCGGAGCGCAGCACGAGCGCCGCCGGCCGGTCCGCGCTCTGTGCGGCCGCGCCGAACGACATCGATGCCCAGCCCCGGTCGCTCCAGCGCCCGTCGAGCATCGCGACGAACGCGTCGGCGGCCGGCAGCTCGCCGTCGATCAGCACGCACGGCTCGATGCGCTCCGAGCCCTGTGTCCACCATGCCGCGTACGTCCCGAGCTCGCTTGCGAGCAGCTCGGCGAGCGGCGGCATCAGCACGTCGCGCAGACGGTTCGTCTGCGCGACTCGATAGTGCCGCCGCGGGACACCCTGCGCGGCCGTTACCACCGTGTCGTCGCCCGCGCCGCCCGGCAGGACGAGCGACAAGCGCGCGAGGCGCTCGTCGAGCGCGTCGACGTCGAGCGGCGATTCGGCGAGGGTCGCGAGCAGCAGGTTCTCGACGTCCGCGTACCAGTCGTCGAGCTGCGCCGCATATGCGAGCACGGCCGGCGTCCGCCCGCACGGCGCCGCGGCGGCGAGCGGGAAATAGCGGCCGACTCGGTCGACGCTCGGAATCACGACGCCGACGTGCCCGTCAGCGCCGCAGATCCCGGGCGCGAGCGCGAAACGCCAGATCGGGCTCGTCAGATAGATCTCGAGCCACGTGTCGCCGAGCGCCGCGCGGCTCGCGGCGATGCCGCTTTGCAGCCAGTCGTCCCAGACGCGTACGAAGTCTGCGGCGACGCGGCGCGTGACGAAGTCGCCGCGGCTCGGCAGCTTGCCGTAGAACCCTGGGACGGCCGACGTCGACACGCGCGCGAGACCCGATCGATCAAAGGTTCGCCGGACACTCGAAACGCTCGAGGTCCGGCGACGCGAACGGATTGAATGCGCTGCGCGCGGTGAGCTCGTAGATCACGCTGCGGCCGCCGAGCGAGAACGTGACCTCGAACTGCTCGGGCACCGCGGTCGGCTGCAGCCCCGACTCGTCGAGCAACCGGAACCAGGCCCACGGGCCGGTCCGCGTATCGCGCTGAGTCGCCCCGCTCTGCCGGTCGGTGAACTCGAGGCGCACGTCGCTTCCCGGGTTCGGCCCGGGCCACTGCATCAACGTCGACGTGCGCGGGCCGAACGCATAGGTGATCTCGGCGCCCTCGAGATGCAGCAGGAAGCTCGCGAGCGACGCATCCATCTCGAGCGGCCGCAGGTCGAACGAGACGGACGGCTCCATGCTGCCGGGCCGGAAGAACGTGCGTTTGATCGCATCGGCCGACTCGAACGCCCGCAGCGCCGCGGCCGACAGCTGGATCGGCACGTTGCCGGTCGCGCGCGTGCGCCACGGCGACGTCGTCGCATCGACGAACGACCGCAGATGCGTGTTGAAGAAGCTGTCCATGATGCCGCCGTAGCCGAAGAACTCGCCGAAATCGTCGAGGCGGACCGTCTGGTCGCTGCTGCGCTCGAGCGGATAGCGGCCTTCGATCGCCCGGCGGCAGACCGCGAGCGGACCGGACCGCCACTGCTCGTTCAGGTACGCGCGGAGCCCGCCGGTCGTGAGCGCGGCCGTGCGCGACGCCGCGTTGCCGAGCAGCTCGCCGACCAGCATGCTCGGCTGCGTCGATGCGGCGACACGCACTTCCTGGAGCACGGCCTGCCCGCGCTCTTGGACATGCGGCGGGATCGCGCCTCCGGCAGCCTCGCTCGCGACGACGCTGAGGTATTGATACAGGTCGCCAAACAGCCCGAGCAGATGATCGACAGGCCGCGGCTGACCGTCGTTTTGCGCGACGAGCGCATTCAGCGCGCGAAAACGCTCCTCGACGAGGTTGCGCGCGAGCGCCTCGGCCGCGGTGCCGGGCGCGGGCTGTGCCGTGCCGAGACGCCGGCGCAGCTCCTCCTGGGCTTGCGCGACGGCGTTGCCGGCGCGCCCGACGAGGCCAGTCTGCGTTTCGCGCGACTCGAGCGACGTCTGGCGAGCGACCTCTTGCAGCAGCCGCAGCAGCGGCGAATCCTCCGGCCGTGCAAGCACGTTGAAGAGCCTCGCCGCTTCTTCCGGCGAGCTGAACGGCGCGAGCGTCACATCGAGCAGCAACGACGCATAGACCTGCTCGAACTCGGCGAGATACAGCTCGCGCACGCGGCCGAGGAGCCGCTCCTGCTCGGCCGCATCGATCGTCGCGCGCTCGCCGAGAATCCACGATTCGCTCGCGAGCTCCGCGATCAGCGACTCGCTGCGCTGCTCGAACACGCGCTGATAACCCGCCTTAGTGAAAAGTCCCGGCGCGGCTTCCGACAACGGCCGTCCGCTCTTGCGGATAAAGACGAGCTCCGCAGCCGGTCCGCCGGCCGCATCGCGGATATTGAAGCCCGGGATATCGGTTGCGAACTCGCGCTTCAGCCGGCTGTAGATCCGCTCCTCGAGCGGCATTGCGAGCACCTCGGCGCGCGCGCGATCGATCGCGGGCTCGTTGAGCGGCAGAGGCAGCGGCAGCGGCCGCTCCTCGAACAAGGCTTCGAGGTGCCCGTCGAGCGCGCGGCGCTGATCGACGCTCGCCATCCGCGCGAGCGAGCCGTTCCAGTCTTCGCCGATGAACGCGATGATTGCCGCCGGATCGTAGTGCTCGCGCGAGTCGAGCATCAGATAGGCTTTCAGCGCCTCGTACGTGTATTCGGACGACGGCCCGCCGCCGCGCAACTGCTCCTCGAGCCGCAGCATCAGGCGCGACAGCAGCAGCCGGTTCAACAGGCGGCGATAGCTCGCGACCGCCTGATCGCCGAGCTTGTCCTCCTGCGACAACCCGAAGCCGCCGAACCGAAAGCCGCGATCGAGCCGATCCGCATAGCCGCCCGGGATGTTGCGCACGGCATCGAGCGCGGCGAGCGGCTCGAGCACGTCGTAACGATCGCCGTCTATCGCGGCGATGAGCTCGCGGGCTCGATCCGCGCTTTCGGCGACCGTGCGGACATAGGTTTGGTTCTGCACATATGCAAAGCCCCACGCGACGATCAGCAGCACGAGGACGGCCGCCGAGCCCGCATACGCCGCCCTCTGGAGCCACGCGCGGCCGAGCTCCGCGCGGCGGTTCGTCCCGGCGAGATTCGCTTCGTTGAAAGCGACCTTCCGCAGCACGTCCGTGATGAAGTAGCTCTTGCCGCGGCCCGGAGCCTGAGGCGCAGCCTCCCGCTCGATCTGGAACGCGCGCGCGAGCGCGCCCATCAGCCGGTCGATCGGCGTGCCTTCCTGCGTGCCGCTCGTGAAATACGTGCCGCGCAGCAGCGGGCCCGTCTCGTAACGGCTGCCGAGGAACGTCTCGCCGAGCAGGTTGACGAGGATCTCCTTGAGCGCGGCCATCTGCTTCGGAAAGCCGAGGATCGCCGCGCGGCGCGCCGGATCCGGCTCCTGACCGACGCGCGCAACGAGACGCTCGTTCAGACGCCGGACGAGGAGATCGAATTCCTCGCCGAAACGCTTCACCGGGTTCGCATCCGGATCGTCGGAGTACGGGAACGTGATGCCCCAGACCTGCTCGCGCTCCGTCCGCCCGAGATCCTCGAAGTACTCCGCGAAGCCCGCGACGAGGTCGCTCTTCGTGAACAGCACGTAGACCGGGAAGCGGATCCCGAAATGTTTGTCGAGCTCGAGCACGCGCTGCCGGATCGCCGCCGCATGCGCGCGCCGCTCGGCTTCGGACTGCGTGAGCAGATCCGCGATCGAGATCGCGACGAAGACGCCGTTGATCGGCCTGCGGCGGCGATACTTCTTCAGGAGACCGAGGAAGCCGAGCCACGCGGACTGATCGACGTTCGCGTCGCTGTCCTGAGTCGTATAGCGGCCGGCCGTATCGATCAGGATCGCATCGTCCGTGAACCACCAGTCGCAGTTCCGCGTGCCGCCGACGCCGCGAATCGCATCCGGGCCGAAGCGCTCCGCGAGCGGAAAGCGCAGCCCGGAGTTCAGCAGCGCGGTGGTCTTGCCGGAGCCCGGCGGCCCGATGATGATGTACCACGGCAGGTCGTAGAGATTCAGCCGCCCCTTGCCGCCGCGGGCCTTCTTCAGCACCCCGAGCGCATCCTCGAAGCGGCCCTTCAGCGTTGCGAGCTCCTCGGCCGATGCGTCCGGCTCCGCCGGCGCGGCCGGCGCCTTCAGCATCGCGTCGACCATCTGCGTCTCGGCGCGGTTCGCGCGCTGCACGCGGAGCACCTGGCGGATCAGCCACGCGACGACGATCAGCAGGATGAAGACGCCTTGCCCGGCCGGGCTCGCGAGCGGCCGGAAATCGCCGATCGCGATCAGCGGGCCGACGAGCACGACGACGCTCGCAAGGCCTGCGAAGCCGAGAACCCGGATCAACCACACGTTGGTCAGCAGTTTCAGCATGGCTTTCATTCCCGCGCGGCGCCGGGCAGCAGCATGATCTCGACCCGGCGATTCAGTGCACGATTGGCAGGCGTGTCGTTCGGCGCGAGCGGCTCGGTATCGGCCCGCGCCTCGGCAGACAACCGGGCCGGGTCGACGACCCGCGCGAGAATCTCGGTCACGGCCTCCGCGCGACGCTGCGACAAGTGCCAGTTCGACGGGAAACGAAGCGTGCGGATCGGCACGTTGTCAGTATGTCCGGTCACGAGCACCTGCCCCGGAACCTGATTCAGCGCCCGCCCGACCGCCTCGATCAGCGGCGCCTGCGCGGCGACGACATCGCCGCTGCCGGACGCGAACAGCCCCTCGCGCAGCACGACCGTCTCGGTGCCGTTCTCGGCGCGCACCTCGAGCGCGCCGCTGCGGATTTCATCTCCGAGGAGCTCGCGCAGCCCGGCCCGCTGCGGCGCGGGCGGAGCACGCTCGACGAGCGGCGCGACATCGCGGCCGAGCCCGGCGACCGCTGCAGCGACCGGATTCGATGCGGTATTCAGCGCGAGCAGCAGGCCGAAGTAGATCGCGAGCGCAACGCCGCCGGTGACCGCACCGACGACCCAGAGCGGCAAGTAGCGCGCAAGCTTCGGCCGCGCGTCCGCGACGCCGATCCAGTGCGGCGACAGATCGCGCTCGACCTCGCCGCGGTGCGCGCGGATCGTCGCGAGGACGTTCGCCTCGATCGCGTCGAGCTGCGTCTTCCCCGCCGTCTGCACGCGATACTTGCCCTGCAGGCCCATCGCGATGCAGAGGTACATCAGCTCGAGCAGCTCGAGGTTCGCGGCCGGCTGCTGGAGCACGCGCTCTAGGATCTGGAAGAACTTCTCGCCGCCCCAGCCTTCGTTGTGAAAAACGTTCAGCAGCGTCTGGCTCGCCCATACGCTCTGACTGCCCCACGGCGTGTTCAGCACCGTCTCGTCGAGCAAGGTGCAGAGCGCATATCGCGCGGTCAGCACGGCTTCCGGACGGGCGCCGGCCGCGGTCGCCGCCGCCTCGAAACCCTTGATCTCCTGCGCGACCTGCCGGAACAGGCTCTCGGGATTCGGATGGCTGACGGTGCGGGCGAGTCTGACCGCGAGCGCGAGCAGCGGAGCGGCCGCGCCGACGAGCCTGTTCGTGTCGGACGCATCGACCTGCGGAAGCGGACCTGCGGCGACCCCGCTCGACGCCATCGGCGGCGGCGCGGCAGGCGCCTGCCGGCCGCGTCCGCCCGGCGTCGGCCGCAGCACGGTCCGATCGCTTTGTCCCGACCCAAAGAACGTATCGTCTGCGCTCATCGTGTCACGACCCTCGAATCGCCCAGAACTGCATGTCGAGCCCGTGGAACTCGCCGCCGACGTGGATCGCGAATCCGCCGGAATGCGGATCCGGCCAGTATGGGCTCGCGCGATCGAGCTCGAAGTACGTGAAGTCGGCGTGATACGGGATCTGTCGCGGCGCGACCGGCAACGGCCGAATCGACACGCCGGGAAGCTGCGCGTTCACGAGGTCGCGGATCTTCTCGACCGAGCCGATCTTCGTCTGCGCCGGGAACCGGCGCCGCAGCTCCTCCGTCGGCATGTCGGCGCGCACGGCGAGCACGAAGCTCGACGAGCCGAGCAGCGAGCGATCGGCTAGCGGCGCCGCGCGGATGCCGTAGCGCGGCTCCTTCAACGGGATCTGCACGGCCGTCTGCTCGATGACCGCGCCGAGCGACTCGCGCAGCGATGCGAAGACCGGATCGAACGTCGCCTTCAGGTCGTGGTGACGATACTGCGGGAACTCGCCCGGCCGCTTCGCGGCGCTCGTGAACGTCGCGAGCTCGCCGGCGATGCCGACGAGCAGCCGATACAGCGATTCGGGGTGCAGGCCGGCGAGCCCTGCGAGATGCGCGACGATCGGCTCGTAGCGATTCACCGCCTGCAGCAGCAGGAACTCCGCGATCTCGGCCGCTCCGCCCCGGCCGGACGCCGACACGCGGCCCGCGAGCGCTTCGCCGCGATGGTGCAGGAGCCCCGCGAGCTCGCTGATGAAGCCCGTGAGCACGGACGACGCCTGGCAGTCGAGCACCGGCGGGATGAAACCTGCCTGCAACGAGATGCTGCGGTCCGCCTTGACCTCGACGACATGCGCCGCGGCGAGGCATGCGTATTCGTCGCGCTGGTCGGTGTCGAGCAGCAGCCGCGTGCGCAGCGTGCCGACGCGCATCAGCGCGGTGCCCTGCGTATCCGCGCTCGTATCACGGGTCTCGACCTCGCGCTGCACATAGCGGGCGAGGCCTTCGCGGTGATCCGCCGCGTCGATCTCGCGCTCGCCGAACCGGCGCGCCGGCAGCGCGAGATAAACGCGGCACTCGCGCACCTGCTCGTTCAGATCGATCGGCGCCGGCGGCCGATCGTCCTCCGGGATATTGAACGGCGTGCCGTCGGGAAACACGCCGCGCGCGCTCGCAATCGCGACCTTGCCGATGCCGAGCTGCGCGGCATCGAGCTTGAGCTCGGAGAATCCCCACCCGTGAGGCCGAAGGCCCCCGCAGCGGCCCTCGACGTAAGCCTCGAGGTAACGGTCGTGCTGCTGGAAATGCTGCGGCTGAAGGAATAGTCCTTCGGACCAGATAACCTTGTTCTTCCAGGACATTCGCGATCCTAATCCGCGACGATCGCGCACGATACGGTCGTGCCGTCGACGAGGATTTGCAGTTTGTTGTTGCGGAACAGCCTGAGGACCTGTGTCCAGCGCTTGACCGGGACCTCGGCGATCGAGCGCCATAGCGCCTGATCGAGATCGGCGAACTCCGCGACGACTCCGATGAAACGCGCGGCCTCGTCGAACGTCTCGTCGAGCTCGAGCGTCTCGCCGGGACCGATCAGATGCTCGACGCGACGCACCAGCTCGTCGCCGAGGACCGTCGATTCGGGATTCGTGAGCGCTGCGAAGCTCGCCTGCAGGAACTTGTCGTCCTCGGCGAGGTAGAAGATCTGCACGCGGACGGGCTGCGGCTCACCGCGGCGATTCGGGTTGATGTGCTCCGCGGCGATGACCTCGCTCTTCAGCTTCGTCTCTTTGGCGAGACTCGTGCCTGCGGCGAGCAGCAGCATGCAACCGGCAGCCGCGAGCATCAGCCATCCCGCGCTGGTTCGACCACGCATGTCGGCGTTCCTCGAGTGTTCAGGTAATCGGACGCTCACTGCGCCTCGCCCGGCTCCGTGCCCGGCGACGACGCCTCCCACCATCGCACGCCGCGCCCCCGGCCCGGCGCGTCATCGCTTACTTTCTCGTCGCGGCGAGGCGCTGCATCTGCTCCTCGTACGCCTGTGCGAACTCGTCACCGAACAGGCGCCGGAAGGTCGCGTCGTCGTTGCCGAGCTCGGCATACATCTCGCGATAAAGCTCCCAGTACTTCGTCTTGTTGATGACGTCGAGGATCGCGGCACGCTTCAGGCCGCGATCGAAAGAATCTTCGAGCTCGTCGGGGTCGAAGCGCTTCAAGAGCGCAGTGAACGCCGAGCGCATGCCGGCCATCACCGCGAACTGATGCGCCTTGAGGTCCGCGAACGCTTCGCGGAATGCGTCGACCGGCGCCTGATAGCTCGGGTTGCGGCGCGCGAACAGATTGAAGAGCGCATCGTCGACGCTCGCCGAGAACTTCAGCGGATTGTTCTCGACCGGCTTCAGCGTCGTCATCGCGACGCGGAACTGGTTCTTGATCTCCGCGCGCGCGCGCAGCACGTCCATTACGCCTTCGATGACGACACGCAGGATCTCGCCGAGCGACTCGAGCGCCGCATCGTCGATCGCGGCCGGATCGATCCCGGCGGCGCGGAAAAGCGCGTCGACGCTCGTCGGATCGGCGCCGGACGGGGCGCCGAAGCCGGCGGCCTGCACGGGGCCGGTGCCTCCGCGAGCGCCGTACGCGGCGGCCGCGCTGCCGTGCTGCGGCGATGCAGTCGGCGCCGACGCGACAGGTACCGGCGCAATCGGCGTCGGCGCCATCGGCGCGGGTGCTGCTGCCGTATGCGGGATCGGCGCCGGCTCGGCGCTTTTCTCGTCCGGCCAATCGGCGTCTGGCCAGCCCGCGTCCGGCCATGCAGACTCGCTTCGGTGAGGCGTCGGCGAAGGCTCGGGCCCGGGCTCGGGCGCCTCCCACCAGTTGTCCGGGATGACCTCTTGCGATTCGCGCGAAGACGCATCGGCGATCGGCAACGGATCCAGAGTCCGCGAGACCGGCGGCGGAGTGAAGAACTGGCGCTCCGGCGACGCATGGTCCGGTATCGATGCCGGCGGCGGCTGCGCGACGAGCCCTTCCCGTGGGTCGTCGAAGAACGCGAGCGGATCGACGACGTCGTTGCCGGCAACCCGGTGCGGATCCGGAACGCGGCCATGCGCGCCGGCGTCCGGGAAGAAGCTCGACTGCGTTGCGGCATCCCAGGTGTTACCGAGTGCGTTCGCGCCGCTCACGGCTACCGCGATCTCGTAATTCCCGATCACGAGCGTGTCGCCATGATTCAACGCTACTCGTCCGCCTTTCGGCAGCTCCCGGCCGTTGACGAGCGTGCCGTTCGTGCTGCCGAGATCGGTGAGCACATAACTGCCGGCCTCGAGCGATATGGACGCATGACGGCTCGACACGATCTGCTCCGGGTCGGGAAGAACCCAATCATTCCCCGGTGCACGCCCGATCGTCCCTCCACCTTCGAAGACGCGGGTGGCATCGGAGCCCATGGCCTGGCTCTGATAGCTTGAGACTCGAAGCGTTAAAGGCATGGCGGTGCGGTTGCTCGCGACCGGATCATGATAGCCATGTTAAGTATAGCGCGCGAGCCGAAAGTCTCAGTTCGTGAACCGGTTACGGCACGGAAGATCGTGACTGTCGAGAATGATCGGCAATCACGAACGAACGCGTCTGCCGAGCGCCGATCGGAGCGTTCGCCGGCGCTCCTTCCGGCGAAGAGTGTGACGAAGATCACGCCAATACGCGTCGGCATCTCCCTGCATCGAAACGGGCAAGGGTTGCCTCGAGCGTCGAAATCGTTCAGGGTTCGCCGGCGGATCGGAGCCCGCACGGCGCTTCGATCCCCGTAAACGGCCATCTTCAGCGGAGGAATCCCGGCGCCGCCACGGCCGGCGCACCGTCGCAATGCGAGAGAAGACGACGACGAACCCCGAGCTGCGTGCGGCGATCTCGCCGCGCGGCCCACAGACTGTTGCGAGTCGGACCGACGCCGTCGTGTTCGCCGCCGTCGCGCTGCTGATGTTCACGCTCGTCGGATGGGGCGGCTTCGCGACCGACTCTCTCGCCGCCCTCACGGCGGGTGCGCTCGAGTGGCTGATCGTGAATCTCGGCTGGTTCTTCGTGCTCTCGGCCACCGGCTTCGTCGCGTTCGCGCTCTATCTCGCATTCAGCCGCTTCGGCCGAGTACCGCTAGGCGCGGACGACGAGGAGCCCGAGTTCCGCACCGTGTCGTGGATCGCGATGATGTTCAGCGCCGGAATGGGCATCGGACTGATGTTCTTCGGCGTCAGCGAGCCGCTGTCGCATTTCCTGAGCCCGCCGCCGAACACCGTGCCGCTTGCGCCCGGCATCCCGGAGGCGGCCGCGGAGGCCGCCGCGATCCGCACCGCGATGGCGACCACGTTGTTCCACTGGACTCTGCATCCGTGGTCGATTTACGCGGTGGCCGGGCTCGCGATCGCGTACAGCGTGTTCCGCAAGGGCCGCAAGCAGCTGATCAGCTCCGTGTTCGCGCCGCTCCTCGGCGAGGAGCGCGCCGGCAGCCCGGCCGCGAAGCTGATCGATATCCTCGCGCTCTTCGCGACGCTGTTCGGCTCGGCGGCCTCGCTCGGCATCGGCACGCTGCAGATCAGAACCGGCATGATCGAAGCGGGCTGGATCGAAGGTGCGAGCATCGGCGTGCTCGTGCTGATCATCGTCGTGCTGACGATTTGCTTCATCGCATCGGCCGTGTCCGGCGTGGCCCGCGGGATTCAGTATCTGTCGAATATCAACATGGTGCTGGCCGTGCTGCTCGCCGTCTTCGTGTTCCTCGTCGGCCCGACGGTGTTCATGCTGAATCTCGTGCCGACGTCCATCGGCAGCTATCTCAGCGATTTCGGCTTGATGGCGTCGCGCTCCGGAGCCACCGGCGGCGACACGATGAGCCGCTGGCTGCAAAGCTGGACGATCTTTTACTGGGCATGGTGGATCTCGTGGACGCCGTTCGTCGGCATGTTCATCGCTCGCATCAGCCGCGGCCGTACGATCCGCCAGTTCGTCGGCGGCGTGCTGCTCGTGCCGAGCGTGATCAGCGTGCTGTGGTTCTCGATCTTCGGGGGCGCCGCGATCGATCTCGCCCGCGCCGGCGTCGCGGTCGCGGAAGGCGGCGCGGAAGCTCAAACCTTTAACGTGCTTGCCGAGCTGCCGTTCACGGAAATCACGTCGGTCATCGTAATGCTGCTCGTCGCGATCTTCTTCGTTTCCGGCGCGGACGCCGCATCGGTCGTGATGGGCACGTTGTCGCAGCGCGGCTCGCTCGCGCCGTCCCGCTGGGTCGTGATTTTCTGGGGCGCGGCGACCGGCGCGGTGGCCGCGGTCATGCTCGCGATCGGCGGAAGCGCAGCCCTGTCCGGCATCCAGAACCTCACGTTCATCGCGGCACTGCCGTTCACGGTCGTGATGGTCGCGATGTGCTTCGCGCTGATGCGTGATCTGCTTCAGGATCCGGTCATCCTGCGCGAGAACAAAGCCGCGGAGCTGCTCGAGGCGGCCGTCGTCCAGGGCATCGAAGAGCACGACGGCGAATTCCAGCTCGAGATCTCGGAGACGAACGGCGCGAGCAACGGCTCGAAAGCGTCCGGCTGAGCCGTCGTCGCCGATTCAGGAACCGAGCAGCGTTCCTTCGACGAGCGCGAGCCCGACGGTGACCGCAACGAAGATCCCGGCCACGATCAGCCACGTCTTGTGCCGGGATTCGAGCCGCCGGTTCGCCGCGTAACCGCGCAGCGCGAGCGCCGCGAGGATGAACGCGACGACGAGCAGCATTGTTTTTGCACCGAGCATCGGCATCGTTCACGCACGCGGCCGTCGGCCGACGACGACTCTCGAGGCTGCGACGCTCATGTGCGGCGCGCGAGCATTCGCTGACTGAAGCCCGGCGCGCGCCATTCGAAAAGCGGCTCAGCGGCATTCAGCAGCGCGAGCTCGTGCGCCGCGGCGATGCGCTGGCGCTGATAGCCGTGCGCGAGAATCGTTCTGCAGCTCGCGTCGGTGATCGCGCGGCCGCCGAGGTAGCGCGACCCCTTTTCGAATTCGGTCTCTCGCTGCTTCCACCAATCCTGAATCGCGCGGATGTCGGGCCACGCGAGATTCTCGTCCGGATCCATCGCGACGTCCTCGTCGTCCGGATCCTCGCTCGGTCCCGCTTCGAAGTCGGACGGTGGGTCGCCGTCGAGATCGAGAAGCGCGAGATCGGCGCCGGTGATCATGCTGAAGGCCTCGCCGGCAACGCGCGCTTGGTCGGGCACTTCCATCTGCCGAATGAGCCATTCGACATAGATCGGGTCTCCGGAGATTCCGCACGCCGTGATCGCGCTGCGCACCATTCCGCGGCCGATCAGACCCTTGATGAACGTGCGCGCCGCAGCGACGTCCATAACTCGCAGCGCGAGATTCAGCGCCCGCTCGTGCAGCCGTTGCGGCGCATCGGGAACGATGAATGCGCACAGCGCGCCGAGCGCAGACGGATCTCCGACGAGCACCGTCGACCACGACGCCCAGAAGCGCACGTCCGGATTCGGATCGTTCAGAGCCGGACAAGCGTAGCCAAGCAGGTCGCGGCGTTTGAGCTCGCCTATCGCGCGAAGCGCTCTCGCCCTGATCGACGGAACCGGATCTTCGGCCAACCGGGCGAGCTCGTCGGAGCTCTTGCGGTTCACGGCAAGACCGACGACGCCGAGATACCGATACGCAGGCGCCGGCGTGCGCAGCATGCGGTCGATCAGATCGTCGACATAGGGCCCGGATACCCAGCCGAGAGACGCGGACAACGCGCGCAAGCCGGAGCTCGAACGGCTCGCATCGAGCGCTTTCGCAAACCCGTGCGGATCCTCGTTGCGCAGAGACAGCACGGCCGCGGCGAAAATCTCGCCCGGTTCCTCGGCTGCGAGGGCCTCGATGCAGCTCGAGCGTCCAACGTCGCCGGCTATCGCGAGGCCGTCGATGTGGGCTTCGATGCGCAGATCGAGCTGCGACAGGTCGTCGAGCGTATAGTGGGGCGCGCGGACGGCTTCGTCGCGCAGCAGCCAGAGAAACGCGGCCTCCTCGGCGTGCTGATCGACGACGCTGCGAAGAGGGCTGCCTGCCGGCGCAGATAGGCTCATGAACGCTCCAACGTCTCGACGTGCGTCAGAGCACTCGAGACCATGCAGTTCCGTCGAAGGCCATGATGTCCTTCTCTCCGATGGACCATAGCGCGTCGGACGCGGCGCTCAGCTGATAGGTCGTAGTCGGGGCGTCCGGACCGAAATCGACCGCCCTGAGCCTCCTGCCGTCGAGCGCATATACGCCCGTCATCGTCGAGGCGTACACGGTATTCCCGAACCATTCGAGGTCCCAAATGTGCTTATCGGTCTCGTCGTGCTCGATTACGCTCCACCGAGCTTCTCTGCCTGCGATGAGCACACCGTTGTGCCCCGCGACATACACGACGCCGTCCGGAGCGCAGAGCACTGCGGTGAGATTGACGTTGGTAGGCATCTCGATCATGGACCATTTCCGGCCGTCATTACGGAAGCACTCGCCGCGGAACCCAACGGCATACAAGTCGGACTCGCCGAAGCCATGAATCGCCTGGATGTCGAACGTCTCCGGCAAGCCATCATCGATGCGCGTCCAGCGGGTCCACTCGTCGAGGCGATAGACCATGCCCCGCAACCCGACGGCATAGGCCTTACCGTCGATCTCCGCAACGGACCGAAAGCTGCCGTACCGAGGGTTCGGCGGAGGCGGCGCACTATCGGTGAAGATATTCCCTGCATGGTTCGTCTGCGAGTTCACGCCGAAGAACCCTTCGGAGGACAGATACACCAAGCCTTTCCCCGGATGACTTATTCGACAAAGACTATGGGCGTTGAACTCGGCCCACGTTCTCGCGAGGTTCCCCTGCTGCCATAGGAAAATTTCCACATGAGGGCTTTCCTCCTCCTTTCTCGGGTCGCAAGCGAGGATGTAGCCGGTGCCCTGCCGCCAGACGAGTCCCGAGCGGATGAGGAGCGAGCGGGGAAATTTTTCGGCCATATCAGCGAGTCTCAATCAGGCAGTGGAATCGGAGGTCCTGCTTTTGCATCGCCTCCCGCCGTCGTCGGGCGAATCATGTCGTTTCTCTTCACGCCCATTTTCTCATGACCTGCACGCAGCTGCGCCTCGACACAAGCCTTTGGGCACTTGGTCACCTGCTCGACCGCTTCGGCGCCGATGCGCTCTGCGAACGCTACCGGCCAACTCTTGTCATCGGGAATTTTCGTCCCTTGCGGGACTCCTAGAAACGCACGAGTGCGGGTATTGGTTTCGCCGTGAATCTCGCCATGCTGGCCGACCGAGTGACTATGACCCTCGACACAAATGCACGGCGCCTTTCCCGCGTCGTAGGTTGCACCGGAGGCGAGCGTGAGAGGACTGCCGTCACTCGTGAACTGCGATTTCGGAACGACGTGATGGGGCGTCTCGCCAGGGCAGCAGTTGCCCTGGGTCACCGATCCGTCCGCGTGCTCGGAGCGCGGGTCGTAAGGCGAAAGCACGCATTTCATCGCCTCCTTGCATCCGCCAGGCCCGTTGTCGTCGCACATTGCCTTGATGGATGCTTTCCGTCCCCGCGCGCTGACTTTCCCTTTCTTGGTTTTCTTTACGTGCTTGGTACACTTCTCCTCGACGTCCTTTGCAATCGCGGCGCAGGGTCCGCTGCCGCTGAACGCCATCGCGTCTAGGAAGGGCCACGTGGGCGAGTTACCTGGAAAGGACGCGTGGTTGTGCGTCGTCAGGTCGAGGTGACGGACGACATTCTGTCCTTCGAACTTCACATCCATCGACCACGCTGCGAAATAGACCTTACCGCCGTTCTTGCTTGTGATCACGCCCTTCTTCGTTGCACAGCCCGCCTCATCGCCGACGCTCTTCTTGAAGTAAGACTTGTTCTTCAGCATCACCTCCTTGCCGCTGATCTTGACGTTCTTCGATCCCTTGGTCGTATCGCTCGCCATCCCCGTATTCGGGTAGGGAATCGGGACTCCGGGCGGTGTCGGCGGGACCTTGTCGGGGGGAGTGAAGCAGACGTCTGGAAACGCGCAGATCGACTTACCCGCTCCGGCCTTGCATGCAAGCTCCCGCCCATTTGCAAATACGCTATTACCCATTGTCGTTGTAGGTAGCCCTTAGCGGATAGAAGCGGAGATCGCTTGCCAGGTCAAAACCGCCGCAGCACGTTTGCCGTCATCGTTCCCGAAGTGGCACAGGATGTTTCGCCCCTTCGAGTACCCCTTGGTGCATGCTGCCCAAGCGACATTGAGGATCGCTGGTCCCGCGGCGGCGCCGATCTCGCCGATGCAGTCGGCGGGGTGCCAGATATCAAACTCCTCCTTGCGTACCTTCATCAATCTGGTCATCGCGAGAGCCGCTTCCTTGAACGCGTACTGCTCCCCGGAAACGTCCGCGATCCGGAAATCGATCGCGGCCATATCGGTACCGGCATCGGCTAACGCATTACGGACTGCCTCGACCAATCCGTCCGCGCGTATAGGCTCTTCGCTGTCGATCGTCGCGCGCTCGACACCGAAACCGATGCCGACGACGACGAGCTGCGGCTCGTTGCTCGGCTTTACACGCTTTACGATGACTGCCGACGCTCCTTCACCTGGAATGAAGCCGTCGGAGTTCGCCGCCGTGAGCAAGCGGCGCTTTGCCTCGAATGCCGCAAGCGCAGGCGCGTGTAGATAGCTATCTACACCGGCGATGATCACGGCGGGATGCCCCTTCGAGTATACGAGTGCGCGCGCTTCGCGCAGCGCGACGATGCCGCCGACTCGGCCTTGAGAGACGATCGACGAATCAGGGTGCAAAGCGAGGTCCTTGCCGATCTCGTCGACGAGTCGCTGCTTGAGGTCATCGAAACGTCCCGGCCGCTCTCGTTCGGAGATGCAGATGATGACTGGCGTTCGCTCCAGCTGGATCGACGCATCGGTTTGCGCGGATTCCCGAATCACGGCGCAGAGCATTCGAGCCAGCTTGGCCGGTCCTCGCCAAGGCTCGTCGAGCGGGACTTCGCTTCCGATGATCCATTCGCCGCTCGCGTCGACGAAACGAGTCTCCTTGAAGCTATTGATTCCGCATCGGATCGCCGCGCACGTAGCCGGCGCCGACAAGCCGATGCCCGTGACCATGCCCGAGCCGACGATTGTGAGCGGATGCGGACTCACGTGAGCTCCTCGTCGGCGAGCGCAGCAGGACTCGAGTAATAAGTCTTGCCGAGCTCACGTGCGCGCCACCATGCCCGAGACATATTGCCTACGACGACCTGAGGGACCTCGAACATGTTCCGCTTCAACGGCAAGTGCGTGCGCCAGACGACAACGAACCGCTCCTCGTCGGGCTCGATGTACAGCGTGTCTGCCTTCGCGGTGACGTCCGACCGTCCGCCGTCCGCGAGAAGAAAGCTGACCGGAACGTCGACCTTCGGAACGACAAACTCCCGCCGTCCGTCCGGCGTCAGATTCACGAGCGTCACCGTCTCGCCGCCGACGAGATAGTCCGTCTGCTGATCCTCGGGCGCACATTGGAAGTAGCGCTCGTCGAAGTCGGCCGGCAGGAACGGGAAGACGTTCTCGAGCCACGCGTCGTCGTACGTGCCCGCGAGCTTGTAGCGCGGCTCCCAGCCGCGGCCGACCGGGCCGAACGACATCGGCCGATAGCGGCCGAGCGGGCTGCGCACCGGATTGTCCCGTTCCTCGGTGCTCGGCGCGGGCGTGCCGTCTATCGGACCGGTCGTAAGCCCTTTGCGGTAACCGATGCCGCACGGGTTCGGCATGTATGCGTCGTGATCGGCGGGGTCGTCGGAGAAGCGATCCGTGCCGCCGAACGCGACGTCGTACGTGATCGCTTTCCTGACGAATGGCGTCGGATGCCCCGGCGCGATGCCGCCGATGCCCGCCTCCCAGCGGCGGTCTCCGACGACGTTGAACACCTTCGCGACGCGTCCGACCTTGATGCCGACCGGCACCTTGGCTGCGGGCTTTCCCCCGGGCGCATAGGCGCTGCCGTTCAGGATCACGTCGCAGCGCGGCTTGAACGGCGCGTAGTCGGACTCGTAGAGCGGTGCGGAGAAGCCGGGCTCGCCGGTGAAAACGTCCGCTTCGACGAGCGGCAGCTGCTCGTCCGCGAGCCGCGGCGCCTCGCCGTTGCGAGGCAGCGTGAACGTGCCCTTTATCACGACGACCAGCAGCTCGCGCCCGTCCGGTTTCAGGCCCTGCGTGTAGCCGGCCTGCATCCTCGTCGCGTTGAGAAGCTGCATTAGCGCGTCAGTTGATCTGGACGGAGCCGCCCTTGATCTTGTTGACGCCGGACGACCGGGACAGCACGTACGTGCCGCGCAGAATGATCTTGCCGGCGCGCGTCAGCGTGATGCTCGCCTTACCGCACTCGAGCACGATCTGCCGGTCGGCGCGCAAGGTGAGCACGTCGTCGTCGACCTTCGCGGTGACGGCCGACGCCGACTCGGCGCTGCGGCCCGGCACGAGGATCTTGCCGATCACGAGCGGCTTCTCGAGCTTGCCGTTCTCGAACAGAAGCGCGACCTGCGAGCCGATGTCGGACGAGCGCAAAGTCACCGTCGATCGCGCTTTCGTCGACGGCTCGGCACACCCCGGAAAGGCGACGACCGGCACACCGCCCGCGAGACCGAGCAGCACGCCGACCACGACGCCGCCCTGCGTTTCGCCGGCCTCGGCCTCGCCGCCTTCGGCCACTCCGACCGGGGCCGCGGACTCGGACCCGTGCGTGGTTTCGGTCTCGTCGTGCTCGATATCGATCTCTACGTCGGTCGTCATTGCCGCGCTCGCTAGTTCTCCAAGATCTTCTTGCCCTTCATCACGATGTCGCCGGACGCCTTCACCTGGATCTTGTTGCCGTTGATCATGATGTCGCCGTTCTTCTTCATCGTGATCGTCGCTTTGCCGCACTTGATCGTCAGCTCGTCCGCGATGTTGATGACGCCCTTTTTGCCGCCGCTGATCGAGAAGTCGTCTCCGCTCGTCAGCGCCATCTTTGCGCCCGCGGATACGGCCTTGTTCTTGCCGACGTCTTCGCTCGAGTCCGACCCGACCCTGACCGAGCTCGAGCCGCCGACGAGCTGCGTGAATCCGCCGCCGATCTCCTCGGATTTCGAAGCGCCGACCGTCTGGTTCATTGCCGCGCCAACCGTAACCTGGTAGCCGGCGCCGATCGACAGCGCCTTGCCGACGGCGATGGTTTCCGCCTTGCTGCCGCCGACGCTCTGGGTCATATTCGCGCCGATCGACTCCGTGTGGTTCGCGCCGACCTGAAGCGTTTTGTTCGCGCCGATCTTCTCGTCGTGATTCGCACCGACGGCGATCGACTTGTTGTTGCCGATCGTCTCCTTCTGATCCACGCCGACGGACTTCGTGCGGTTGTTGCCGACCTCGATCGTCTCGTCGTTGCCGATCGTCTCCGTGTTGTCGTGGCCCACCGATTCGGACTTGTCGTTCTCGACGAGGATCGTCTGGTCCTTCTCGGCGTGGATGTACATCTCCTCCGCGCCTTTTTTGTCCTCGAAGCGGATTTCGTTGAAGTTCTCCGCCGTGCCGCCCTTCGAGCTGCGGCTCTTCAAGCCGCTCTGCGTCTTGTTATCCGGCAGCGCATAGGGCGGCATGTTGTCCGCGTTGTAGACCCGGCCGGTAATGATCGGCCGGTCGGGATCGCCCTCGATGAAGTCGACGATCACCTCCTGCCCGATGCGCGGGATATGCATCGCGCCCCAATTCGCGCCGGCCCAGATCTGCGCGACGCGGACCCAGCACGAGCTGTTCTCGTCGGCCTTGCCGTACCGGTCCCAGTGGAACTGCACCTTCACGCGTCCGAATTCGTCCGTCCAGATCTCCTCGCCGGACTTGCCGACGACGACGGCCGTCTGCGGCCCTTTGACGTTCGGCTTCGGCGTCAGCTTGGGCGCGCGATACGGGATCTGGCTGTCGATCGCCTCGAAGCCGCACTCGTACTTGAGCCCCTCGCCGTGCGTCGACTCGTATGCGTCGAGCAGGATGCTCTGCCGGCTCGACAGCACGAGGTATTCGCGGTTCTGGTCCGCGCGCGGGTACTCGGCCAACGTGAACAACGATCCGGCGCAGACGCCGCGCGCGTTACCGACGCCGCGCACGCGCTCGTGCTGCGCGTCGAGCTCCTCCATGCGCGCTCGGACATACGCATCGCCTTCCCCGCGCTCGAAGTATTCGCCCGGATAGTCGTACATCTCGTACTCGGCCTGCGCGTGCTCGTGCGTCACGGCCGCGTTGACCTCGAGATTCGCCTTCGGCTTCCGGAAGTCGTACGCGCGCAGCACGACCTTGCCCGGCTGCACGGCCTTGTCGAGGTACCAGTCGTAGACGTGCTCGTCGCGCACGACCTGATCCGACGGCGGGAAGTACGGAATCTCGCCGTAGCCTTCGAAAGGCCCGTGCGCGCCGTACGAGTCGCCGAGCACGAGCGTGTGCTTACCCGCCTCGTGCTTGAAGAAGTAGTAGATGCCCTCCTGCTCCATCAGCCGGCTGACGAAGTTGAAGTCGGTCTCCCGATACTGAACGCAATACTCCCACGTGCGGTAAGAGCCGCTCAGCCGATCGCTGAAATCGGAGAAGCCGTGCTCCCGAAAGACCTCCTTCACGATCTCCGGCACGGTCTTGTTCTGGAAGATGCGGCAGTCGGCCGTTCTCGTCAGGAACCACAGCCACGGCCGAAGCTCCATGCGGTACGTCGCGAAGCCGCCGCGGCGCCCGGTCAACGCGAAGCGCGTGACATAGCCGTGGAAGTAGCGCACGCCGCCGCTCGGCAGGTCGAGCTCGATGCAGGCGTCCCGGCCGAGCACGTCGTCGAGGGAGATATCCTCGCGCGGGCTCAGCAGCTCGAGCTCGTACAGGAACAGCCGGCCGACCTCCTCGACGCCCTCTAGCGTGTGAAAGAGAAGATCATCCGCGGCGAGCGAAGTCTTGATCCTGACCGGTTGGGTGTTGGCCATGATGCGAACGGCTCGCAGTTATCGGTTGTGCTCGCGCGTCGCGGCGGACGCTGCCCCGCGGATCCCGAGCCGTCGGCTCGCCGGCGTCACGACGCCGCGTCGCCGCGCTCCCACTTGAGGCATGCCTCCTCGGCCTTGGAGACGAGGTAGTAGCCGCGCCATTGGCCTTCGGTATCGATGATGACGGGCTCGAGGCCGTCGTACTTGCCCTGTCCGAACGACCGGAACGCCGCTTCCTTCACCCGGTGCCGACGGACCCAATCGCTCCAGCGCTCCTTGTCCGCAGGATCGATACGCTCGCCCGCATCCGTCGCGCGACGCAACGCTTGCTGAAATCCGAAGTAGTCCACCTCGACGATTTTGGGACGGCTCATGCTGACTCCTGCGGCGTAAAGGCTTCGACCGTCGGCGAGCTCCGCCGCGGTGCTCGCCGGCCGCGCACCGCTCGAGCCCGGACCGACGCCGCATGTTAGCAGCAACGCGCATGTTGCTGAATAGCGAAGAAAATCGAGCGTGTCACAGTTCTCCCTCGACGTTCTCGTCGGCCGCTGCAGCGGCAATCAGCCCGGCATAGCCGGTTTCATCGAGCAGGGCCGGCGCGTCGGCGCCCGATTCCCGCCGCATTCGGAACAGCCATCCGGCGCCCATCGGGTCCGCGTTGAGCGGCGCGAGATCCGCCGCCAATGCGTCGTTCACTCCGACGATCGCGCCGGACAGCGGCATTCTGACCTCGACGACGGACTTGGCCGACTCCAGCACGACCGCCTCGCCGTCCCGCTCGATCTGCGCGCCGACTGTCGGCAGATCGATATAAACGATCTCGCCGAGCCGCTCGAGCGCATACGCCGTGATGCCGACGGTCAGCGCGCCATCGTCATCGGCGCGCAGCCAAACATGGTCGTCGGTATACCGGATCCGGCTCATGCCCGCTCGGTTAGCTGAACGCGTAGTGGAACTGGCCGCCCGCGACGGAGACCTCGATCCCCTGCGGATGCCGGCCTTCGAGCATCAGGGTCAGGAACTCTTCGCTGATCCGCGGCAGCACCGTGTTCGTCAGGATTGCGTCGATCATTCGCCCGCCGCTTTCGAGCTCGGTGCAGCGCTTCCTGATCAGCTCGACGACCTCGTCCGTGTACGTAAACGGCACCTTGTGGTTGCGCATGATCCGCGCACGGATCCGCTCGAGCTGGAGCCGCGTGATCGAATCGATCATCGAGTCGCTCAGCGGATAATACGGAATCGTGACGATGCGGCCGAGCAGCGCAGGCGGGAACACCTTCAGCAGCGGCTCGCGCAACGCCTTTGCGATCCCTTCGGGCTCCGGCATCAGCTCCGGATCCTTGCACATGTTCATGATCAGATCCGTACCGACGTTCGTCGTCAGCAGGATCAGCGTGTTCTTGAAGTCGATCAGACGGCCCTCGCCGTCCTCCATCATGCCCTTGTCGAACACCTGGAAGAAAATCTCGTGCACGTCCGGATGCGCCTTCTCGACCTCGTCGAGCAGCACGACGCTGTACGGCCTGCGGCGGACGGCCTCGGTCAGCACGCCGCCCTCGCCGTAGCCGACGTAGCCCGGCGGCGCGCCCTTCAGCGTCGAGACGGTGTGCGCCTCCTGAAACTCGCTCATATTGATCGTGACGACGTTCTGCTCGCCGCCGTACATCACCTCGGCGAGCGCGAGCGCGGTCTCCGTCTTGCCCACGCCCGACGGCCCCGCGAGCATGAAGACGCCGATCGGCTTGCCCGGGTTGTCGAGATTCGCGCGCGAAGTGCGGATGCGCTTCGCGATCATCTCGAGCGCGTGGTCCTGGCCGATCACGCGCTTACCGAGCGCCGACGAAAGGTTCAGCACCGTCTCGATCTCGTTGCGAACCATTCGTCCGACCGGGATGCCGGTCCAGTCCTGCACGACCGATGCAACGGCCTGCTGATCGACGCTCGGCAGTATCAGCGGCGACTCGCCCTGCAACGCCGCAAGCTCTTCCTGCAAGCCTTTCAGTTCGTCGAGCAACGCGGCCCGATCCGGCGCCGCGGCCGCGCCGTCGGCTCCGTCGCCGCCGACCGCCGCTGCATCCCCGCCGGCGCTGTCGGCCGCGGCCTCATCGGCGGCGCTCTCGAGCGCGCTATGCGTGCCCTCGACCTTGCCGAAACCGTCGCGCAGCTGCGCTCTGAGCGCGAGGATCTTCTCGACGATCTCGCGCTCGGTCGTCCACTTCGACTCGAGCTCGGCGAGGCGCGCGCGCTCGGCCGCGAGCGCCTCGCTGGCTGCGCTCTCGCGCGCCGCCGTGTCGACGCCGACCGCCTTCTCGCGGGCGATGATCTCGAGCTCCGTCTCGAGCGCTTCGATGCGCCGCTGGCAATCCTCGACCTCGGCCGGCGTCGCATGCTGGCTGACCGCGACCCGCGCGCACGCGGTATCGAGCAGACTCACGGACTTGTCCGGCAGCTGCCGCGCCGGAATGTAGCGGCTCGAAAGCTTCACCGAGGCCTCGAGCGCCTCGTCGAGGATCTGCACGCGGTGGTGCTGCTCCATCTTCGACGCAATTCCGCGCATCATCAGGATTGCCTTTTCCTCGGAAGGCTCGCCGACCTGCACGACCTGGAAGCGGCGCGTCAGCGCAGGATCCTTCTCGATGTACTTCTTGTATTCGGCCCACGTCGTCGCCGCGACGGTGCGCAGCGTGCCGCGCGCGAGCGCGGGCTTCAACAGATTCGCGGCGTCCCCGGTGCCGGCGGCGCCGCCGGCGCCGACGAGCGTATGCGCCTCGTCGATGAACAGGATGATCGGCGTCTCGGACGCCTGCACTTCGTCGATGACCTGCCGGAGCCGGTTCTCGAACTCGCCCTTCATGCTCGCGCCGGCCTGCAGCAGGCCGACGTCGAGCGCGCGCAGCTGCACGTTGCGCAGCGGCGGCGGCACGTCTCCTTTCGCGATCCGGAGCGCGAAGCCTTCGACGACCGCCGTCTTACCGACGCCCGCCTCGCCGGTCAGGATCGGGTTGTTCTGCCGGCGCCGCATCAGAATATCGATGATCTGGCGGATCTCCTCGTCGCGGCCGACGACCGGATCGATCTCGCCGCGGCGCGCCTGCTCGGTCAGATCGACGGTAAAGCGCGCGAGCGCTTCCTGCTTGCCCATCTGTGCCGGCGCCATCGCGCCGCTCGCCTCGCCGGGCGCCGCGCCGCCGCCGACGTCGAAGCCGTCCTTGGGCCGCAGCGACGCTTCCGGCGAGCCGTCGCAGATCTCCGCGAAGCGATCGGTCAACGTCTCGTACTTGACCTTGTCGAACTCGCGCGAGATCGCGGAGAGCGCGTGCTTCAGGCCGCGCGTCTGCACGATGCCGGCGACGAGATAGCCGGTGCGGACCTGCGTGTCGCCGAACAGCAAGGTGCCTATGACCCAGCCGCGCTCGACCGCTTCCTCGACGTGCGACGACAAGTCCGAGATCGTCGTCGAGCCGCGCGGCAGCCGATCGAGCGCATCGGTGATGTCGCGCGCGAGGCGCGACGGATCGATGTTGAACTGCTTGACGATGCGATGCAGGTCGGAGTCCTGGAACTGCAGGATCTGGTGCAGCCAGTGGACCAGCTCGACGTACGGGTTACCGCGCATCTTGCAGAACACGGTCGCGGCCTCGATGGCCTTGTAGCCGACCGGGTTGAGCTTGCCGAACAGCGCGGCACGACTGATTTCCGCCATCTCGAAAAGTCCTCCGTTATTACAGGCGGGCGGGCACGGCGAAGAACGGGTCGATCACGACGTCGCGCGCATCGTCGTGCGGCGCACGCCGGCCGAGCCAAGTGGTCCAGCCGAGACGTCCCGAGCGGCCGAGCCGGCACTCCGGCACCTCGTCCCGGCGCAATACGAGATTCACGCTCCACGAGAGCTCGTCGCCGAGATAGTTGCGGACGAGATCGCGCAAACGCGCGAGGCTCGGCTCGCCGGGCAACAGCCGCTCGAAATCGGCCAGCTTCAGCGGACCGCAGACGAGCTGGAACGAGTGCTGACAGCTCCACACCGACGCGCCAAGCACTGCGTTCTCGCCGAGCGTCGCCGTGGCCCGGTCGCGGCCGAGCTCGAGCCGATCCGCGCGCGGCAGGCGCAGCCACTCGCCGACGAACTCCTGCACTGCGAACGGCAGCGCGAAGAAATCCTCGAGCACGCCGACGAGCCCTTCGGCCGGGCGGGTCGCGAGACCGAAGCGTCCGACCCGATAGAGCTTCGCGAAGTCCGGCACCGCATCGCGATCGCGCAACTCGGGAGCCGCGATACCGAGCAGGCTGCCGACGTACGCGTGGAAGCGGCGCGGCTCGGGACGATCGAGGCTGAGCGCGGGCTGCGCTTGCGCCCACGCCCGATAGAAAAGCCCGAGCAGCCGATGATGAAAGACGTCGGCGAACCGGCGGAACGTCGGATCGTCGAAGTTCAGCTCGCGGCTGTGCGCGTACTCCGTGAGATGCAGCGGCAGCGGGCCGTTCGGCCCGAACAGCCCGAACGAGTACGCCGCGAGGTAGCCCGGCTTGCCGGGTCCGCCCGGATCGAACTCGGCGACGGTCGACGGCGCAAACGCGAGCGACGGCTTCTGGCCTAGACGCACCGGCTCGTCGACGGGGCGAGCGGCCTCGCCGATCCGCGGGCTCTCCGGATACAGACACTCGAGCTGGCGCAGCGCGGCGAACAGATCGAAGCGGTGCGGTGCCTCCTCGAGCGCACGCAGCCGCGCTATAACGTCTGACGTAGTCCGAGACGCGGCGGCCATCGCATTACCTCGCCGCGCTCCACCGAGCGCAGCACCGTCTGGGTGAACGAGTTGATCGAGACGTACTTCGCGAAGAACTCCTCCATCACCTTGCCGAACAGGAACGCGCCGACGCCCTCGAACGCCGCATCGTCACACGTCAGCGACACGGACAGCCCTCGGCCGAACGTGATCGGCCCGTGAGTCGGAATCCTCGCGTTGACCGGCTCCGCGGTCACCGACTTGACGCCCTCGATCTGCCGCAGCGCGGCCGGATCGTTCGGATCGACGTAGAGCGCGAGAAGCGAGCGCAGCGCTTCTGCGCCCTGCGTGACGTCGCCGTCGAGCAGCGACAGATAGTTCAGCGACAGATGGCTCACGAGCCGCCACGCGGTATCGCCGCTCGCGAACGAAGGCTTCGGGCGCGTCGGGCCCGCGACGCAGCGGATCGACTCGATGGGCGCGCCGACGTCGAGCGTGAAATCGGTGCGCCCGTGCCCGAACGACAGGTGCAGCGGCAGATCGCGGTTGCTGCAGAGCGTCATCACGCCGAGCTGCTTCAGCGAGTGCGCGTACGGCGCCTCGTTCGGATCGACGATCGAGACGAACACCTCGCTGCCGACGTAGCTCGAGCGGGTGCCGCGGCGCCGCTGCGTCGAAGACAGCACGCGCGGCTCGCGACGGACCGTGAAGTAGGCGCCGTCCTCGGAGCGCGTCCAGTCGTGATGCGCGTAGAGCGGCAGGAACTGTTGCTCGGGTTTCGCGCTCGCACCGAAACCCTGCACGTCGAGGACGCTCCACACCTCGAAATCGGTCGGCCGCGTGCGATCGGGCACGACATGGTACTCGTGCTCGCGCGGCGTCAGGTGTATCCGGTCCGCCTGCTTCTGGAACAGGTTCACGATCGGCGCGCAGTTCAGCGCGAAGTGCTCCTTGTCGAGCACGTTGTCGAGCTCCGGATCGCGCCGGCCGAGCAGCACGAAGATCTCGAGCTCGGTGCCCGCGCATTTCGCGACGCTCGGCGCAAGCCCTGTGAAATCGACGAACAGGAACCGCTGCGGGAACGCGAAGTATTCCTGCAGATATCGGTAGCCTTCGAGCGAGCGCCGTGTATACGGCAACAGGCCCTCGCTCTTGTCGAAGCCGACCGCCCGGAGCGCATTGCCGGGGAGCACGTCCCGCCATGCGCTCGCGCCGCCCTTCGGCCGCACGACGACGCGGCGCGCGTGCCCGAGCAGCTGCTCGTAGAGCCGCGCCGGCACGCCGTCCGCGCCCTTCAAGAAGAATCGCAGCGTATCGAGCGCGAGCTGGTCGAACGCAAGACCGCCGGCCGAGCGCAGGCTGATACGGATGCCGGCGCGGACGTCGTCGAGACGATCGATGCCGACGGTCGCAAGCGCGGCCGGGCTCGCGTAGTACTTCGCCTCCGTCACCTCGATTGGCCACAGCACGACATCGTGGCCCGTCTGGTACTCGCACGCGGTGCGCTCGCCTTTGCCGAGCACGGTGCGCAGAATAGTCCCGCGCGGCAGCACGAAACCTTCCGCGAGCGCGCTTTCGCTAAGGACCGGCGCGAGCTGCGCGACGGCCATCGACGGCAGCGGCGCGAGATAGTGCGGGTAGACGAGCTCGAGCAGGTGCTGCGTGAAGCGGGGAAACTCCGCGTCGATCTTCAGCTGGACGCGGGCCGTGAGAAACGCAAAGCCCTCGAGCAGTCGCTCGACGTAAGGGTCCGCGACCTCCAAGCCGTCCATGCCGAGCCGGCCGGCGATTTTCGGGAACTCTTTCGCGAACTCGGCGCCCGTCTCGCGGACGTGCCGTAGCTCGCGTTCGTAGTACCTCAAAAGGCGCGGATCCACGCTTCAGCCTTGTCCTTCGGTGACGGTGACGCTGCCGGTTTCGAGATCGACCTCGGTCTTCAAATAGAGGGCTTGCGCTGCCGGCTTCGCCCAGAGCTCACCCTCGATTCGAAACGTGATCGCGGTACGCCCGCTTTCGGCGCCCTGCACCGCGACGCGCAGCGTGTGCGGGGCGATACGCGGCTCGAAGTGCAGGATTGCCTGCCGCACGGCCTTCTCGATCGCGGCCGGATTCGTGCGCGAGAGCGTGAGCCCGGCGAGATCGGGGATGCCGAAGTTCAATACCGAGCGGCGCACCTCCGGGTAATCGGCAAGATCCTCGAGCGTCTCGAGATGTCCGGTGTTCAGCAGCCACGCGAGGTCGCGCAGAAGCGCGGCGCGCAGCCTCTGCAAAGACAGCACGCGCTGATCGCGCGACTCGACTTTCTCCGTCGGCGCGTCGTCCGTCAGTCGGTCGAGCAGCGCCGGTTGCAGGCGTTCCTGAGGATTGAGCTCCGCCACGAGTCGTGTCGGCTACGGCGAACCGGCGTCGGCGCCCGGATCCGCAGCCGCCGCGTCGCCCAGCGCGATCACGCGCGTCGACAACAGCGCGTGCTCGTCGATGTCCGTCGCGAGCATCCGCTGGCCGCGCCCAATGAACAGCCCGTCGGCGAGCTCCACCCAGTCCGTCTTGCGGGCCAGCGCGAACGACGGGTCCGTGTCGCTATCCGCGGCCGGATAACGGGCCGGAATCAGCGCGACCGCGTCGCCGCCGTTCGCCCAGCGCACCTCGGCCGGCAGCCAGACGAGATCGCGGAGATCCGTCGGCTCCTCGAGGCGCAGCTCCGCGATCCTGTGAAACGGAATCCAGTAGTAGCGGCCGTTGACGATCGCCTCGAGCATCGGGCCGATCCGCGGATCCGCGTCCGCGATCCATTCGAACGGCCTGTCGTCGATGCGGCCCGACGTCGCCGGGGCCTGCTCGAAGGCCTGCTCGCGCAGCGCCGCGGCGTGCGCGTACTCGCCTGCGGCGGTGAGCCGCAGCGCCTCGAGCAACAGCGCGATCCACGGCTCCGGCTCGCCGAAGATCAGCGGCGAGCGTCGGCCCGCGAAGACGTCCGCGCGCAGCGCCTCACTGCGCAGCGCCTCGCGGTATACCTGCACCATTCCGAGCGTGCCGGCGTCGAGGTCGCCGGCGACGTTGAGCTGAGTCAACGCGCGCTCCCATTGGCCGAGCACGCAAAGGAGCTGGAACAAGAACACGCGGTGCTTCGCGTCGGCGGGTTCTGCGCGAACGGCGGCCTGGAGCGACGCAAGCGCCGCTCCAGGATCGCCCTGACGCAAGTATTCGAGTGCCTCGCTCATCGAAATGCTCCTGCGTCAGCGCGCACGCATATCACGAAAAAGGGTGTCCGACGCGAATCCGCCCGACACCCTTCATTCGGGCTCACTGCGTCAGATCTTCTCGTTCGTCGCGATGTTGTAGCCGGCTTCGATCGCGCCGCCTTCCTTACCGCCCTTCGCGTTCTGCGGCTGGTACGATTCCTTGAACCTGCCGAAGTTGAGCGACACGCTCTGCATGATCATCTCGTCGCCCTGGCTGCCCGAGGTCTGCACGCTGCTGATCAGAACGTCCTCGAGCGTGATGACGAGGTAATCGAGAGGCTCGCCGCCCGCCTTGCGCACGGACAGCGTGGCCTTCGGGAAATGCTGACCGGTGCAGCACGCCTGCGACAGGACGGGCGACGACCGATCGACGTACTTCATGAACGTCAGGTCCGTGACGTTGACCTTGCCCGCGCCGCCGCCGGTGCCGCGGTGCGTCGTGCCCGTCTGGCTCATGCCCCACGACCAGGAGAGGACTTCGATCTCGTCCTTGTGCGCCTTGTCGACCGACTCGCCCTTGACTCCCTCGAGCTTCAGAAATGCGTCAATTGCCACTTGTTCGTCTCCTTAACGATGAACTCACGCCGGCCTATGCCGCCTTCTCGCTCGGTAGCTTCGAGACGAGGCGCAGCGAAACGGTCAGGCCTTCGAGCTGGTAATGGGGCCGCAAAAAGAACTTCGACGTGTAGTAGCCGGGATTTCCTTCGACCTCCTCGACGACGACCTGCGCGCCGGCGAGCGGCTTGCGGGCTTTGACCTCGTCGGACGAGTTCGCGGGATCGCCGTCGACGTACTGCAGAATCCAATCGTTCAGCCACTTCTCCATCGCGGCGCGCTCCTTGAACGAGCCGACCTTGTCGCGAACGATGCACTTCAGGTAATGGGCGAAGCGGCAGCACGCGAACAGATACGGCAGACGAGCCGCGAGATTCGCGTTCGCCGTCGCATCCGGATCATCGTATTCCGCAGGCTTCTGTAGCGACTGCGCGCCGATGAAGGCCGCGAAATCGCTGTTCTTGCGATGGATCAGCGGCATGAAGCCGTTCTTCGCAAGCTCCGCCTCGCGCCGATCGCTGATCGCGATTTCCGTCGGGCACTTCATGTCGACGCCGCCGTCGTCCGACGGGAACGCGTGCACCGGCAAGCCCTCGACGGAGCCGCCGGACTCGACGCCGCGGATCCGCGAGCACCAGCCGTAGGCCTTGAACGCGCGGTTGATGTTCACGCCCATCGCATACGCCGAGTTCGCCCACGTGTAATGGCTCGAGTCGGCGCCCGCCGTGTCTTCCTCGAAATCGAACTCCTCGACCGGATCGGTCTTCGCGCCATACGGCAGGCGCGCGAGAAAGCGCGGCATCGTGAGACCGATGTAGCGCGAGTCTTCCGATTCGCGCAGCGAGCGCCACGCGGCGTACTCGGGCGTCGTGAAGATCTTCGTCAGATCGCGCGGGTTCGTCAGCTCCTGCCACGAATCCATCTGCATCACGGACGGCGCGGCGCCCGCGATGAACGGCGCGTGCGCGGCGGCGGCGATCTGCGCCATCCCGCTCAGGATCTCGACATCGGGCGGGCTGTGATCGAAGTGGTAGTCGCCGATCAGGCACCCGTAAGGCTCGCCGCCGAGCTGACCGTACTCCTGCTCGTAGATCTTCTTGAATAGCGGGCTCTGGTCCCACGCCGTGCCCTTGAACTTCTTGATCGTCTTGCCGAGCTCGTTCTTGGATATGCTGAGGAAACGAATCTTCAGCATCTCGTCGGTCTCGGTGTTGTTGACGAGATAATGGAGCCCGCGCCACGAGCCCTCGAGCGCCTGGAAATCGGGGTGGTGGATGATCTGGTTGATCTGCTCGGTCAGCTTCGCGTCGATCTCCGCGATGATCGCGTTGATCGAGTTGATCGCGTCCTCGACGATCAGATCCTGGTCGCTCAGCACCTGCTGAGCGAGCGTCTGCACGGCCCGCTCGACCTCTTGGCGGGCGCGATCGGACTTCGGCTTGAACTCCTTGTTGAGAAGCTGCGCGAACTCGTCGACTTCGAGGGTTGCGGCAGCTGCGCCGACCTGTTCGGTTTGTTGCTCAGCCATCTCAGCTCTCCGTCTGCTCACCGGAATTCGAATCGGCCGCCTTCGACGCGAGCGCCTGCAGCAGGCTCTCGTCCTTCAGCGCACGGCTGATCAGATCCTCGGCGCCCGCCTTGCCGTCCATGAACGTCACGAGGTTCGCGAGCTGCGTGCGCGCCTCGAGCAGCTTGTCGAGACCCGCGACCTTGCGCGCGACCGCGGCCGGCGAGAAGTCGTCCATGCTCTCGAACGTGATGTCGACCATCAGCTGCCCTTCGCCGGTCAGCGTGTTCGGCACTGCGAACGCGACGCGCGGCTTCAGGGCCTTCATGCGGCTGTCGAAGTTGTCGACGTCGATCTCGAGCATCTTCCGCTCCTCGAGCGGCGGCAGCGGCTCCGCCCGCTTGCCGGCGAGATCGGCGAGGACGCCCATCACGAACGGAATCTGCACCTTCTTCTCGGCGCCATACACCTCTACGTCGTATTCGATCTGCACGCGCGGCGCACGATTGCGCGCGATGAACTTTTGACTACTTGGCTTGGCCACGGCGGTGTCTCCTCGAGAACTTCAAAACGAAATGTCGTCAGCACCTGCGACGCGAGAGCGTGTCACTCCTCCCTGTCGAGCCCCCCGATCAGCTCGGCCTGCGAAACGCCATCGGGTGTCAGGTCCCGAAGGATCTCCATGAAATCCTTGGCGACGAGCCTCTTCGCGCGCCGGAGCAGCAACGGCACCGGGCTCGACGGCTCGTGTCGCTCGTAGTAGTCGCAAATCCGCTCGATCATCCGGACGACGTCCTCGCGACTGCGGATTTCGCCCGGCGCGGCCGGCGCCGCGCCGACGGGCCGCTCGCCTGCCGCTGCGGAATCGGACGGCGCGTCGACGGGCGTTCCGGTGCGCCGCCCGATCTGCTCCGCGAGCACGCGCTTCATCGCTTTGAGCTCGGCGGCGAGGGGATCGAGCTGCGGAGCCTGCGAGCCCACCTTGTCGAGTAGAAACTCGCTCATCGACTGCAGCGCATCGAGCGCCGCATCGACGGCTTCCGCGTTCGCCTTGATCTCGTCGAGGTCGCCGTCCATGAACGCCGCGGAGACGAGCGCGGCATCGAGACGCGACGCCTCCTCGTCGTTCTGTGCGGTAATCTCGCCGGCGACGATCCGGATGTCCCGCAACGAGACCCGGCCGAGCGCGCGGGAGCTGACGAGCGGGCAGCGCGACAGGCTGGCGACGACGCCCGTGCGATCGTTCAGCACGAGGAGGCTGTTCATCCGCAGGGTCGGATCGTCGTTGTCTTCCCTGTCGAGCTGCGGATGCACCGTCTCCCAGTAGTCGACGATTAGATTACGAATCAAAGTCAGAACGTCGGCAAACGCCTGAAGACCGCCGGTCTTCACTGCACCATGAAGGAGCAGCACAGCGACGCGCAGGTCTTTCGTGCGCTCGAATAGCGCGACGGCCTTGTCGCAGACATCGCCCCAGTCCGGCTCCACGGCCGGGATGACGAGATTTCCCATCGCGCGCTCGGGCGTACCCTGCGCCGCGCGCTCGAGGTCTCCGAACGCCGGATCGTATTCGAGATTGTCTCCGCACGGAGAATCGTCGGAGACCGGGTGAAGCAAACTGCCGATATCGATTCGAGTCATCGCGTGGCTACGAGTCGACCGAAAGCCCCTGATCGGTCTTCCCTCGACGCCCCCCTTCCCACTTGATGGTCGTTGAGCCGGTCAGCTCGAACCTCGTTCAGTTGCAGAACCTAAGGTGCGCTTGCCGGAATGATCGCAAGTCTACTGTAAAACCAACCGACGTGGGATTGAGACCACAAGCTTTTTTGGGAGTCGGTCACACTTTCGAATCGAGAACGCCTCGGTTTCCCGATTAACCGGGGGCGGCGGCGGCGGTGTCGCCCTCCTGCGCCGGCTTATCAGCGCCCTCGGACTCGATTCTCGAGCTCGGACAGCAACGCCCGAGCGCCGGGATCGCTCGGCGATACCTCTAGCGCTTTGTTAGCATATCTAAGCGCAGATGGGATATCCCCTGCGTCTCGAAAAAGCGTCGCTAGCGCGAAAAGCGCGGGCACGTAACCCGGCGACGCCTGCGCCGTCGCCTCGAGCGACTCGATCGCGCGCTCGCGATCTCCGGCGGACACGAGCGCAAGGCCGACCGCGTAAGCGTAGAGCGGCTCCTCGGGCGCTAGCGCCGCGGCGCGCTCGAGCGCAGCGAGCGCATCGTCGACGCGTCCGGAGCGGGCAAACGAGAGCCCGAGCGCATAAAAGAGCGTCGCGTCGTCCGGATTTGCTTCGACGCCGTCGCGCAGCACCGCCTCCGCGTCCGCCTCGCGGCCCAGCGACCGATAGAGGTCGGCGAGGTTCGCATACGCGGGCGTGAACGCGGGCTCGCGCTCGATCACGCGGCGATATCCCGCCTCGGCGCCGTCCGTCCTGCCGAGCGCGGCGTCGAGCGCGGCGAGGTTGACGGCCGCCTCCGCCGTATCGGCATTGAAACGCTGCACGGCGACGTACTCGTTCAACGCCGCATCGAGATCCGCGCGGCGGCGCTCGCTCAGATCCGGCCGCACCGGCGCCAGCACCCGTGCGGCCGTCACGCGCAACGCGCGCAGCGGGTGAGTTAGGAACCGTTGACCGAGCGCCGCGCGGCGCTCCGCGGGCAGCGCCTCGAGCGCTTCGAGCGCGGCGAGCTGGACCAGCGGCGACTCGTCGTTCAGGGCGCGGGTGACGACCTCGACGGCATCCGCGTCGACGTGCTCCGCGAGCAGCCGCACGGCCGTCGCGCGCGCGATCGCGGGGACGTCCGCGTCGGCCGCGGCGCGGGCAAGCAGCGTTCCGCGGTTCGCGGCCCAGGTCCGGCCGGCCGCGATCGCCTCGCCGTAATGGAACGTGCCGCTGCGTCCGTCCGGGTACCACTCGCGAACTCGAGCGGCCGCCCAGTCGGCGCCCTGCTCCGCATGGCAGTCTTCACACGGGCTCGGCGTGCCGAGCGACGAAGACAGATCGGGCCGCGGCACTCGAAAACTGTGATCGCGCCGCGGGTCGACGACCATGTACGTCTCGGCGCGCATATGGCAGTCGACGCAGAATCCGCCGGCCGCGCCCGGCTCATGGTGATGGTGCGCCGGCGTGTCGAACACGGTCGGCGCATGACACCGAGTGCACAGCGCGTTGCCGTCCGCTACGAGACGCGTGCTATGCGGCTCGTGGCAGTCGCTGCACACGACGCCCGCCCGGTACATCGCGCTTTGCACGAACGAGCCGTAGACGAAGACCTCGTCGAGGATCTGGCCGTCCGGATGGTAGAGCCCTTCCTCGAGACGCGCCGGGATGAAGCGATCGAGCAGCGGCTCGCCCGGCGCGAGCGCATCGTCGAGCTGCGCGCGCCGGGAATGACATTGCGCGCACACGTCGACCTCCCCCGCCGCCGGCGCCGCCCCGGTGCGCTCCGCCGTCGGCGCCGCGTCGCCGCGCCGCCAGGCCCGCTCGGTCGCCGCGAGCCCCGCGCGCACGCGGTCCGGCCGCGCGGCGTGCTGCGATCCAGGTCCGTGGCATGCCTCGCAGCCGACGTCGATCTCGGCCCACCGCGTCTCGAAGCGATCCTCGTCCGCCAGGTACCCCTTCTCGAGCGCCGTCGAATGGCATGCCGCGCAGCGGCCGTTCCAGTTATGCACGGACTGCGTCCAATGCAGCGGATCGGCGGGCGTGAGCTCGAGATCCTGATAAAGGTGAAACCAGCGCTGTCCGCCTTGCGCGGCGGGCCGGCTGTCCCACGCGATCCCGAGCGCCTGATAACGGCCGTCCGGCATCTCGACGAGATACTGCTGTAGCGGCTCGACGCCGAACGTGTGCGTGATCCGGTAGTCGTGCAGCTCGCCGTCCGGACCGTCCGTGCGGACGAAAAACGCGCCGTCGCGGGTGAAGAAGCGGCTCGTGATGCCGTGGTGGTTCAGCGTAGCGCCGTCGAAATCGCCGAGCACCGTCTCGGGCGTCGCGGGCTGCATCGCGAGATCGTGGTGAGATCCCGTCCACAGCTCGGCCTGCTCCGCATGGCAGCCCGCGCAGACGGCCGTGCCGACGAACTCTGCGTCGCCGACCGGCGGCGCCTCGTCGTTCGTGCACGCGCCGACCGTGAGCAGCAGCGCGAGCGCGACGGAACGGTGTCGAGCGGCGGCGCGCAACGATAGCGGAGCCCGGTTGTCGGCAGAAGCTCGGCGCATGGCCTCACGGCTCTCGGCGGGGGCGCTGGAAGTGACGCGATCGCGTGGCATCCTACGGACCCTGTCCGCGGCCGACAACCTAGGCTTCGGAGAACGGCGCGATCCGGGGCGGCGTCAGTGGCGAGCGTGGCGTCGAGCCGGGCACGCGCGCGAGGATCGCTCTCGCGCACGATCCTCGCTTATAATTCACGCCCCGTGGTGATGTAGCTCAGCTGGTTAGAGCGGCGGATTCATAACCCGCAGGTCGGTGGTTCAAGTCCACCCATCACCACCACCGCCCGAGCCTATCCCCAGCCAAAACAAATACATAAGTCGAGCCGGCCAGGCTCACATCCCGGGCGACTCCGCGAGATCTTCGCACGGACCGCCGCGCTCGATCCTGAGCTGCCGCGCGAGCCGCCGCAGCCCGGCGCGCAGTCCCTCCTCGAGGACCGGATGGTAGAACGGCATCCGCAGCATGCGCTGCACCGTCATCCGCTGCTGCACGGACCAGCTCAGCAGGTGCGCGAGGTGCTCGACGTGCGGACCGAAGAGCTCGGCGCCGCGGAATATGCAGTCGTCGCGCGTCGCGTACAGGCGCGCGAAACCGACATTTCGGGCCATTACGCGCGCACGGCCTTGCGTCTCGAACGACACCTCCGCGATTTCCGTGCGGGCGCGGTCGAGGCTCGCGTAGGACTGCCCGGCGATCGCCATCTGCGGCTCGCTGAAGACGATCGTCAGCGGTGCGCGACGCACATGGCGCAGGGTATCGGGGTAACGCGCGGCGTTCTCGCCGGCGATGCGGCCCTCGTCGATCGCCTCGTGCAGCAGCGGCGCGTGGCCGTTCACGTCGCCGGCGAGAAAGATCGGCGCATCCCCGCACTGGGTGGTCTGCGGGTCCCAGCTCGGCATTCCGCGCTCGTCGAGCGCGAGCCCGGTCAGCTCGAGGCCGAGTCCTGAAATGTTCGGTCTGCGGCCCGCGGCGACGAGCACGTGCTCGAACTCGCCCGAGCGCTCCTCGCCGTCCGCGCCGCTCCACGTCAGCCGGATGCCGCCGTTCACAGGCTCCGCGGACTTCACCGTGACCTCGAGCTCGAGTCGCATCGTCCGGCGCAGCACGGCTTGTACGTGCTCCTGCAATGCAGGATCCGTCAGCGGACCAACCTTCGCGGACTGATCGAAGAACGTGACGTCGGCGCCGAGCCGCTCGAGCGCCTGGCCGAGCTCGAGGCCGATGATTCCGGTGCCAATCACCGCAAGCGATGCGGGCACGCCGGAGAGCTCGAAAACATCGTCACTCGTCAGCACGCGATCTCGCACCGGATCGAACACGCGCGGCACGACCGGCGAGCTGCCTGCCGCAATCACGATCGTCTTCGCGTCGAGCTCGAGCGCGTCGTCGACTCGGACCGTGGCCGGCCCGACGAAACGGGCACGGCCGAGCATCCGCCGGTCGGCCGGGAACCGCTCGGTGTCCGCGATCGCGCCGGCCACGAAGCGGTCGCGCTCGCGGCGCACGCGCTCGAAGATCGCCTGGCCGTCGACATGAACGCCTTGGACCCGGATGCCGAAAACCTTTGCGCGCTCGATCGCATCCGCCGCGTCGGCGGCCGCGACGAGCAGCTTCGACGGCATGCAGCCGACGCGCGCGCAAGTCGTCCCGTACCGGTCGGCCTCGACGAGGAGCCAGTTTGCGCCGGCCTTGTCGAGCTCGGCAGCCGCGTTGAGCCCGGCGCTGCCCGCACCGATCACGACGGCATCGACGGATCGCTTTTGCATCGGCTCCCTCCCCGCTCGCGCGTTCGCGCGATCTGATTGTGCGAGCCTACATCGTAGGCCATCGTGCTCGAGGGATCCGTTTCAGGTTCGGCGAGAGCGAAACGACGGCGGCATCAGCCGCTGCCGCCCGACCGAATCTCGAAGCACATGATCGCGACGATTCGCTCGCGGCCCGCGCCGACGGGCTGGATGCGATGCGGCACGATGCCGCCGTGCAGCAGCATCGCCTGTCCGGGCAGCAGCTCGACGGTCCGCGGCGCCGAGCGCCGCGTGCTGCGCAGCTCGCCGAGGGGCGTCGTGTAATCGTCCGGCCAGATCTCCATCGCGCCTCGATCGGGCCGGGGCGCCGTGTCGCGCAGACAAACGATCAGCGCGAGGTCGCAACCTTCGACGTCTCTGTGCAGGCCGAGATGGGCATCGGGACCGGTGTAGATCGAATACGTCCCCCGAACGCCCAATGGCCGCACCGGATAACGCACTTCGGCGGCGAGAAACCGAACGAGCGCGGGCGACGAGAACAACGCCTGCTGCGCCGCGCCGCCCGCGACGCTGATCAGGCGGCGCGGGGGCGTGCCGCCGCGTACGTCCTCCGTATCCGCCGCGGCGTGCCGATCGAGCCTCGCCGCGCCCGTCGCGGCCTCCGCTTGCAACGCGCGCAACGTCGGCGAATCGAGCAACCCGTCATACACCCGCAGCCCGCCTTCGGCGAGCAACGGCGAGTCGCCGACACGGCACAGCTCGCGTTGCAGCGCGCAGCGAGGGCAGCAGCTCAAGGACCGCTGCCTCCGGGGCCGAATGCCGGCGGCTCGGAGAACGTCACCGCCCTGACGGCGCGACGCAGATCGCGAGGCAGAGCCTGAAGCGGCAGCTCGAATGCGCCGCGCCGGCCGCCCGCACCGGCGACGGTGACGGCGCCGTCGGCGCCGACGGACAGCTTCGCCGCAAACACGCGCTCGAACGTCGAGCGAGGCGCGTCGATCGCGAAGCTGTTACCGACCGCACGATGCGTCTGAAAGCCGAGATTGCGGAACGCGCCGGACACCGTGTCGACGAGCGCCTGCGGCGCGCGCAGCTCGTCGGCGTTCGCCGCGCGTGCCGCGTCGTCGGCCGTCGGCCCGTGCTCGAGCACGACGAGCGCGGACACGACCGGATCGCCGCCTGACGAGCTAGCAGGCGACATCGGCCGTCCCTCGCGGCGCTTCGCTCCGCCGCTCGAGCGCGAGCCCGCCCAACTCGCGCCGGCTCGCGGCTTCGAGCCGAGGGCGCAGCGCCGCGGGCATCAGCGCGAGCCCGAGATAGTGCTCCCCTTCGCGGAGCGCGAACGCGTACCGCACGAGATCATCGAGATACCGGCGCACGTCGTCCTCGGCGAACGAGTCGCCCGGATGCGCCGCGTGCAACGCCCTCATCACCGTAGCCACCGATCGCACCTCGTCCAGGCACTCCACGATCGTGCGCTCGTACGGCGACAGGCGCAACGTCGGAACGGCGGCGCCAGGTCTCGTATCCTGCAGATAGAGCTCGGCGCCGGAAGCGATCACAAGAAGCGTGCCGCGGTCGCCGCCATCGCGAAGCGATTCGAGCAGATCGACGACGGCCGCTGCGATCGCGCTCGGTCCGTTCCCGCGTGCATAGTCGAAGTCGAAGTAGTACGCGATGCGATCGAGCTCGATGTCGCGCAGCGGGTAAAGCAATCGATAGGGCGCGATCGGCCGCAGATTCTGCAGCCCGAATGCACCCGGTTGCTGCCAGTATGGGCTGAAGCGATCGAGTCGAATCGGTCCGCACGCGGCGGCGAGCGGCAAGTGGCGAATCTTCGGCAGCACGTCGAGCATCGTCGCGTAGTCCTCGTCGCGCTCGCCGGGGAAGCCGTACAGCAGGTTCCAGTCCACGGCGACGCCGTACTCACGGCACCACTTCAGGAGCTGCACGTTGCGCAGCATCGTCGTGCCCTTGCGCATCAGCCGCAGGATATGCGTGCTGAGCGATTCGATGCCGGGCTGGATGCGGGTGATACCCGCGCGCGCGAGCGCCGCGACATGATGGCGTTTCAGATTGGCTTTGATCTCGTAGAAGATCTCGCCGGGCAAGTGCATGCGCTCGAGCGCCGGCAACACACTCTCGAAGTACTTCATGTCGAGGATGTTGTCGACGGCCTCGAGGGTCGGGCAGCGCCAGCGCTCGACGAGCGTGCCGAGCTCGTGCAGAAAGCGCTGCGGCGACTTGCTGCGGAACCCCATCGAGTGGCCGTTCAGCCCGCAGAACGTGCAATGGGATTTCGCGCCCCACCAGCAGCCGCGCGAGCTTTCGAACAGCAGCACCGGCGCGACCTGCTGCGCGGCGGAGCTCTTGCTCCTCGCCGCGAAGTACGTCGAAAAATCCGGAATCGGCAGGCTGTCCATCGGCTCGACCGGCCGGGCCGGGGGCGTGCCGACCGTCGCGCCTCCGCAGCGAAAGACGATCCCGCGGATCTCGCGCAGCCGCAGCTCCCGACCGGCCTCGCCCGCCCGGTGCGCGAGCACCAGCGCCGGGAACGACTCGTCCGCCTCGCCCGAGCACACGTAGTCGACGAACGGGAAGCGGCGGTGGTACTCGATCCCCATCGGCCCTTCCCAATTCGCACCGCCGAACGCGATCGCGAGATGCGGCTGCGCGGCAGCGAGCCGGCGCGCGAGCGCGAGCGACGCAAGGTTCTGCTCGAACGTCGACGTGAAGCCGACGATGTCGACGTCGTCCCAGCGAAGCGCGAGCGCATGGGCGAGAAACGGCTCGACGAAGCGCCGCAGCTCCGTGAGCTCCGCGATCCGTCTCGCCGGCAGACGCCACTGCGTGCGCAGTATCTCGTTCGTGTACGCCGCGTCGCGGGCGGGATCGCTGCCGTAGAGCGCCTCCGAGAACACCCATTCGCCGGCGAACGCGATGTGCGGCAGCTCGTGCGTTACCCACTGATAGCGCTCGACGCCGATGAAATCGGCGAACGTCATGTTGAGATACACGACGTCCGCCGTGATGCCGTGCCGCTCGAGGCCGGCCTGGAGCAGGCTCACGCCAAGCGCCGGCCGCTCGAGCTCACCCCACGGCATATGAATCAGCGCGACACGCTTCTCCATCGAGCCTCCCGCTCTATCGAGCGCCCTCCGCGCCCGCGGCGACGCGCCGGCATCGGCCGCCGGCGCTACAGCATCGTCGGATCGAGCTTGCCCTTGACGATCATCTCCTCGAGCGCTTTGACGTCTTCCTCGGTGATGCCGACGCCTTGCTCGCGCGCACCCGCTTCGTCGGAGGCCGGGGTCGGCCCGATCGGCGTTACCGGCTCGATCGGCCGCACCGGCGTGACCGGTGTGATCGGCGTGATCGGTTGAATCGGCCGGATCGGCTCCACCGGCCGCACCGGCTCGATCGGTCTGATCGGCTCCACCGGCCGAATCGGCTCGATCGGCTGCACCGGCTGGACTGGCTGGACTGGCTGGACTGGCTGAATTGGTTGAATCGGCTGCACCGGCTCGACGGGCCGGACGGGCTGAATCGGCTCGATCGGCCGGATCGGCGGCCGGATCGGGCCGAGACAACGCACTTTCGCGAGCAGCACCGCAGCGCTCGCGTTGACGAGCCCGCTGCCGGTCGCAAGATCCGGACCGACCGCGGCGGCCGCACCGCTCGACGCCGGATTGCAGTTGCCGGTCGTCACGTCCGTCGCCGTGCGCATCAGAATGTCGCGCACGTCGGCCGGCGTCAGGCGCGGGCATGCCTGCTTGATCAGCGCCGCGGCGCCGGCGAGCTGCGGGGCCGCGGCGGACGTGCCGCTGATCGCGGCCCAGCCATCGTTCGCCGCGGTCTCGTCGCCGTTCGGGTGCGTGCCTCCGGCCGAGCCCATGTCGATATCGCAGCCGGGTTGCAGCGGCAGCATGATGTACGCCGCGCGCGGCCGCATGCCGACGAGGCCACATACGTCCGGGGCATTGCGCCCGGAGTAGATCGGGCTCGCGAATCCGCTCGCATAGTCGGACGCACGCAGGCTCCCGTCCGGCTCGATGAACACGCCGCCGGCCGAGATGACATCCGGGTGCTGCCCGGGAAAGCCGAAGTGGCCGTTGCCCGCCGAGAAGATCACGACGATGCCGCGCGCGACGGCATCCGCGATCGCGACCGCGAGCGCCTGATTGCCCGGCGACAGCGGGCCGTTGCGAATGTCGCTGCCCCAGCTGCAAGTGATGATCGCGGGATTCAGCCCGACGGCCGCGTTGAACGCCGCCGTCGAGTTCGCGAAGTTCATCTTCACCGGCAGCAGCTCGGCATCCGGCGCTACTGCGAAAATATTCGCGGATTCAGCGGTGCCGTGGCCGTTCTCGTCTGCGGTCGGGTTCGCGGCGCCCGGCGCCAACGTGACCGGAGAGACGCGGTAGCCGCGCGCGGAGAAAAACGGGTGCGCGAAATGACCGCTGTCGACCATCGCGACGCGCACGCCGCGGCCGGTGATGCCGGACCGATGCGCTTGATCGGCATTGCAGCCGAGCGACACGTCGTGGGGCACCTCGAGATGCCAGTAGGCCTTCTTCGGCGCATGCGCCAACGGCGCGAACGGATAGCGCGGCTCCTCGATCGCCACGCCTTCGAGCACGTTCTCGAACTCCGTCCCTGCCGGCGAGATCAGCCCGAAACGCGGCGCATCGGCCGCCGTGAAGAACGTCGCCGTATCCTCGATGCCGGCGCTCTTGATCGTCGGCAGCTCCTCGGCGACGACGCGGGTCTGGAAAGCTCGCTCATGACTTCGATCGGCGCCGCGATGTTAATCGTATAAGGGGAGACCTGCAGGATCTGAAAGCCGGCGTCCTCGAGTCTCGCAAGGGCACGGGCGATCGTGCTCTCGTCCGAGCCGAAGTGCGCGACGATATCGGGCGTGACCGGCGCCCCCGCGTCGAACATAGACAGGCCGCCCAACGAGCGGGGCGACGCTTCCGCGAATAGCAGCGGCGGGATCGTCGGCTCGCCGGCAGCCTTTCTCGCCCGCCTCTCGCCGGCGCGCCGCGACGGCCTTTTCCGCCCGGTACCCGTCTTCTTTTTCTTCGTCGCCATCGGCTTTCTCCTCGTGTTCTGATCGTTCTCGAGACGCTTCGGAAAAGAGACAACGACAAGGAACCGCGACGCGCCGCGTTCGAATCGCCGCAGCTCGCGTGACCGGAGGCCGCCGACGTCGCTCGATGCGGATCGGCGACGCTGTCAGAATTTCATGTATGGGACTATATCCGTCACCGGATTATTGCACGGCACCGCTAAATTTACAGCAGGCCGTAAGCGTGCCGCTCCGGCAACGAGACAAGCCGTGACGGGATGTTGGGCGGCGGCTGCAAACCGGGCAAGTGCTTGTTCGGCGTGGCGAAGCACGCTGCGTCCGCGCCGTGGCACGGACATTGCTCAGTACCGACATGCGCGCGTGCGATCTCGAACGGAGCCGGTACGTGCCGCGGCGCGCGGCCGCGGCTCTGCTCGCCTGCGTGGCGGTTCCAGCGGTTGCCGACGTCGAGATCGCCGGCGTCGACGGCGAGCTTCTGCGAAACGTCATGCAGTTCCTGCCGGACCGCCCCGCGTGCGATGCGGATGCGGATACGATCGCCGAGCATACCGACTCGCTGCCCGAGCGGCTGCGTCCCGCGCTCGACGCGTTCGGCTACTACGCGGCGGAGATCGTCGCGACGACCGGCGAGCGCACCGACGACTGCTGGCGGATCGAGGTCGACATCGATCCGGGCCGGCCGGTCACCGTGCGCGAGACGCAAGTCGAGCTGCGCGGGCCCGCCGAGACGGATACCGTGATGCAGGCGCTGTTCGACGCGTTCCCGCTCGCGCGCGGCGATCCGATGCTGCACGCGAGGTACCGCACGTTCCTCGACGGGGTCGAGGTGCTCGCGCGCCAGCGCGGGTATCTCGACGGCGCGTTCAGCGCGCAACGCATCGACGTTCATGTCGGCGAGCACGCGGCCGACATCGAGCTCGTGTACGACTCCGGCCCGCGCTACCGATTCGGCGACGTGACGTTCGACATCGACGAAGCGCTGCGCCCCGACGTGCTCGAAAGCTTTCTCGGGTTCGAAGAGGGCGACCCGTACGATGCGTCGCTGATCGCACGGCTTCAGCAAGAGCTCGTCGCGAGCCGATACTTCGCGCGCGTCGCGGTCGCCGCGGAAACACGCAGCGCGGCGAACATGACGATTCCGGTGACGATTTCCGCCGAGCCGAGCGAGCCGCGCAGCTACACGGTAGGCGTCGGCTACTCGACGGACGACGGGCCGCGCGTGCGGCTCACGTACGACAACGATCGGCGCAATCGCGCTGGTCATCAGCTGCACGCCCAGGCGACGCTCGCCGAGGTCAGACAAACGGCCGTCGTCGAGTACCGCGTGCCGGTCAGCAACCCGCAGCGCGACTGGCGCAGCTATCGCGTCGGGCTAGCACGCGAGGATTTCGTCGCCGGTATCAGCTCCGCTGTTCGGTTCAGCGTGCACCGGACACAGGCGGGCGAGGCGCTGACGACGACCCGCTTCATCGATTTGCTGCTCGAGCGCGACGAGATCGCCGACGCATCGTTCGGAAGCAGCATGCTGATCCCCGGAATCTCGTGGCTGCGCAGCGACCAGGACGATCTCGCCCGACCGAGAGAAGGGCACCGGCTGAGCGCCGTGCTGAGCGCCGGGCTCGGCTCGGACGTATCGCTGCTGCGCGCGGACTTTCGCGGCAAATGGATCACGGCGACCCGATGGGACGGGCGCGTGATCCTTCGCGGACGCGTCGGCGCGCTCGTCGAGAACGCGCCGTTCGGCTACGTCCCGTTGTCGATGCGCTTCTTCGCGGGCGGCGACAACAGCGTCCGCGGCTACGACTACCAGTCGCTCGGACCGCGGGATCAGTTCGGCGACTTGATCGGCGGCAACCGGCTGATCGAGGCAAGCGTCGAGTACGAGCACCCGATACGCGACGACTGGTCCGCCGCGGTCTTCGTCGATTCCGGCAACGCTTTCCTCGACTCCGGCTTCGACGCGCGCACCGGGGCCGGAATCGGCGCGCGTTGGTTCTCTCCGCTCGGCCCGGTGCGCTTCGATATCGCCTGGCCGCTCGACGGCCCGGACCGCTCGCCCGAGCTGCACTTGAGCCTCGGGCCGGATCTTTGACGCGATGTTTGACGCGAGAAAATACGGCGGGCGCCGGGCTGCAGTTGCCGCGACGGCCGGCGTCGCGGCAGCCATCGCCCTCGCCGCCGCCGCGTTGGGCGTGCTGGCGCTTACGCCGTTCGGTGCCGCGCAGGTGCTGCGTATCGCAGCGAGCCGGATTCCGGGGCAGCTTGCGGTCGGCCGGCTCGACGGCAACCTCGCGTCGGGCCTCGAGCTCGGCGGCGTCCGCTACCGCGACGAGAACGTCGACGCCGACATCGGCGCGTTGGCCGTCACCGTCAGCTGGCGCGATCTGATCGGCCGGCGAATCGTGTTACGTCGCTTGCACATCGCGGACGGCCGGCTCGAGCTTGCGGCGGCGCCCGCGACCGACACAGGCGCCTTCGCCGGCGCGAGCGATGCGTCCGCCGCGGATGTCCGCCTTCCGGACGTCCTCGGTGGTCTCGACGTGCACGATCTCCGCGTCGACGGCTTCGACGTCGTCGGCCTCGGGGCGCCGCTCCGGGTCGAGATGCTCCGCGGCTCGCTCGAGCGCGGTGTGATCGCGCTCGAGCGTCTCGTCGCGAGCGGCGGGAGCGTGACGCTCGACGCGTCCGGTAGCGCCGAGCTCGGCGCGGGCCGCGCGAGCGGCCGGCTGGACGCGGTCGTGCAGGCGTCCGGGACTGATGACGATGTCGCGCGTCGATTCGGAGCCATCGAGGTCGCGACCGCGTTCGTGCTCGACGAAGACGCGGGCGACGGGCGCTCGCAAGCATCGCTCGACTGGTCGCTCGTCGACTGGCGGCGGCGTGACGGTGCGCGCCTCGTGAGCCGCAGCGGACGACTCGATATCCGGCCCGGCACGAGCGGCCGGCTCGATGTTGCCCTCGCCGCCGAAATCGAAGGCGAGCCGCTGCCCGCGCCGGCGTCGATTTCGGCGACGGCATCCGTCTCCGCCGACGTCGTCGACGTCGCCCGCGCGCGCATCGCGCTCGGCGGCGCCGAAGCCGTCGCGGCCGGCGCATTCGACGTCGGCGCGCGCAGCGGCTACGTGGCGCTCGAATACGGCGGCGTCGATCCCGCCGTGCTCGACGCGGACATGAGCGGCGAGCTCGGCGGCCGGATCGACATCGCGGTCGCGGCGACACCCGGGCTCACGATCGCGGGCTCCGGACGAATCGACGGCGAGCTCGCGGGTCGTCCGCTCGACGGCCGCCTCGTCGCGAGCTACGCGGCAGACACGTTGTCGATCGATACCGGCGACGTCGCACTCGGCGGCGGCCGGATCGTCGTCGGCGGCACGCTTGCCGTCGACTCGGCGAATCTGCGCTTCTCGGCCCGCCTGCCGAGAATCGAAGACTGGTACCCGCAGGTGACCGGCGCGCTGACCGCCGCCGGATCGATCGTCGGCGACACGGATGACCCGCGCGTCGAGCTCGAGCTCGACGGCCAGCGTCTCGCGTGGCAGGACGGGCCGGCGCCGCCGCTCGAACGCGTCTCGCTGCGTGTTCACGGTACACGCGCCGCGTACAGGGTCGACATCGACGCTGAAGGCACGCTCGGCCGCGCACGGCTCGAGGCCGAGCAGCATTACGCGGATGGCGGCGTGCACGGCCGGCTGCTCGAGTCCGTGCTCGAGCCGCACGATGCGGGGGTCTGGCGTCTCGGTGAGCCGGCCACATACGCGGCGGCGCCGGAGCGGATCGAGCTCGGCACCGCGTGCCTGATCGGTCCCGATCGCGCGAGGATCTGTGGTGCAGTCGAGCGCGACCGGCTTGCACTCGCGGTCCGCGCCGTCCCGCACGCGCTCGCGGCGCCGTGGCTGCCGAAGGGCTTCGTCGTCGCCGGCACGGCGAGCGCGGACGCCGATATCGTCCTCGCCGAACCGCTCGCGGGCACCGTCACGCTGCGTCACGACGGGTTGCGGATCGGCTTTCGACACGGGTCCGGCGATACGGCGATCCGCACGGACGAGACGCGTCGCGGCGCACGCGACGGCACGGCGACGGTCGAGGACGGCGGCGGGACGCTGGAGGACGGCGACGTCGTGCCGCTGCTCGAGCTCGGCGACGTCGTGCTGAGCGCGTCCCTCGATGCCGACGCGTTGGCCGTGACGTTGAGCGGCGGCGCGCCGCAAGCCGCGGCGCAGCGCGATGCGGCTGTGCCGGGCGAGCCGAGCGCGGGCGAAGCCGCATCGGCGGCGCCCGCATCGCTCGTCGCGCCGTCCGCCGTCGCCGGGCAACTGACGGTGTCGCCGCCCGCAGCCGACGGCCGGCTCGAAGGCAGCGTGTCGGCCCGGCTGACAGAGCTCGGCCTGCTCGGCGCGCTGATCGACGGCATCGAAGGATTGTCCGGCCGAGTCGATGCGAGTCTTGAGATCTCCGGAACGCCCGAGTCGCCGAACGTCTCCGGCTTCGTCAGCGGCGCCGAGCTCGCCGCAGACTTGCCGATGCTCGGTATCGCCGTCACGGACGGGCGCGCATCCGCCGCGCTCGACGAGATCGCGTCGATCGATACCGTGCCGTTCGCCGCCGAGCTCTGCTCGATGAGCTGTGCGCGGATCGCGGGTCGGCTGTCGCTCGACGACCGCGAGGCCTGGTCGCTGATCGCGCAGGTCGACGGCGACGACGTGCTGCTCGTCGATCTCCCCGAGCTGCGCGCCGTCGTGTCGCCGCGCCTCGACGTGCGCGCGTCGCCTGCGCTCGCGACGATCGTCGGCACCCTGTCGGTGCCGGAAGGTGCGATCGAGATCGACGACGTGCCGCGCACGGCGATCAGGCCCGCTCGGGAAACGGTGGTCCACGGCCGCGACGCGCCGGAGGACGACGCGCGCAGGCTGCCGATTCCGCTCGCGATCAACGTCGACGCATCGCTCGGCGACGTGCGCTTCGAAGGTCTCGGCCTCGAAGCCGAGCTCGCCGGCACGCTCGACGTCGAGCACAGCCCTGCCGGCGAATGGTTCGTGAACGGAACGGCGACGATCGAGACGGGCACGTTCGGCGCGTACGGCCAGATGCTGACGATCGAGCAAGGACTGCTCGTGTTCACCGGTGCCCCGGACAATCCGACCCTCGACATCCGCGCGACGCGGATCGTCGATGGCTCGGAGCTCGGCCTCGCGATCACCGGCACGGCGGAGAATCCTCGCAGCGAGGTCTTCTCGGCGGCGGGACTCAGCGAGAGCGACGCGTTCGCGCAGCTCTTGACCGGCCGCTCGCTCGTCGAGCTCGACGAGGGCGACCCCGACGCGCTCGAGCGCGCCGCGATCGGCCTCGGGCTGCGGCGCGCGCTGCCGACGCTCGGACGCATCGGCTCGGCCCTCGGCCTCGACGAGCTCGGCGTCGACGCGCCGGACGCCGTCGAAGGGGCGGTCGTCGCCGGACGGCAGATCGGCAGCGACGTCTATCTACGCTATCGCCACGGGCTCTTCGACGACTTCTCCGGGCTCGAGCTGATCTATCGGATCACCGAGCGCTTTCGGCTCCGCACGCAGACCGGGACTGCGCAGTCGATCGACGTGATTTACGAGGTGGACCCGGGCGGCCCCGATACGCTCGCGCAGGACGTCGAGGATATCGACGTCGCGATTCAAGGCCCGCGCGACGATCCGACGGCGCTCGGACCCGGAGTCGACGCGAACTAGGTGCAGCGCGGGCGGCGCCCTTCCCCGGCCGAGGGCTCCGACGAAAGGGCGAGCCGTCGCCGCGCGGCTACGCGCGGCGCTTCTTGAAGAGACCGGCCAGGAACGACAGGAAGCCGCCGCCGTCCTGCTTTGCGCCGCCGGCCGAAGGCGAAGCCGGACGCGCCGTTGCGTCGGCCGCAGCCGCGCTCGGCGCGGCCGCCTGCTGCGGAGCGCTGCCCGGCACGATGCCGGCCTGCTTGGCCTTGTGCTCGGAGATCGCGTCCATCAGCTCCGGCGACAGCACGTCGTACGGAGGCAAGCCGAGCTCGCGCAGCCGGTTACGCACCTCGTCCATCCGCTCGGGATCGAACCCGGCTTCGACGATCGACGAGCAGAACGCCGCGAACTTCGGCTCCGACCAGCCTTCATCCGGCGACAGCTCGGTGTGTATGAAATCGAGCCCGTAGAACGGGTGATTCGTGTCGTCGATCCGCCCGTACATATGCGCGCCGCAGTCCCGGCACGCGTAACGCTTGATCACTGCGCTCGAGTCGACGACCGAGAGCTTGTCGCCGTTCGCGGTGACCTCGAGCTTGTCGCGCGGGACGACCGCGACCATCGAGAACAGCGCGCCTTCGGGCTTCCAGCATTTCGAGCAACCGCAAACGTGGTTGTGCGCGCTCTGGCTGCTGACCCTGACCTCGACTGCTCGGTCCGCGCAGAGGCACCTCAAGGTTCCCCCTGCGAAATCGCTCGCTCCTGCCTTGACTCCATTGTCCACGGAGGGATGAATCGAGATCGCCATTGTTGTTCTCCTGACCTTACGAGCGGCGGTATTGCCCCTGTTGCAAAGCCTAAAGACGGCCGAAGGCCGCGTGGTACCGAACCGTCCCTGCCTTGTTCGCCAGGGCTCCGGGGACGAGCTCGAGCGCGAGGAACGCGTTGTCGGGCACGTCGTACTCGCACTTCAGCCCGAAACTGGAGGCCGGAACGAAGCCGAAGCGGGGGTAATAGTCCGGGTGGCCGACGGCGACCACTCCAAGCACGCCGAGGTCTCGGCACCGCTCGAGGCCGGCGCGCACGAGTGCCGACCCGATTCCGCGGCTTTGGTAGTCGTAAAGCACGGCAAGCGGCGCAAGGCCCATCAGCCTCGCGTCCGGATGCCCATCGATCGTGACCGGGGAGAACATCACATGGCCGACGATCGCGCCGTCCTCCTCCGCGACGAGCGAGACCAGCGTATCGGCCTCGGCGCGGAGCTGATCGACGAGATCCGCCTCGCCGCCGGTATCGAACTCCGCGGAGACGATCTCGCGGACGGCAGCCCGATCTCTGTCTTCTTCGTCGCGTATCTGCATTCGGCTGATTCCCCCCGGCCTCGCATGCCGCCGACGAAGCCGCATCCCGAGCCGCTATTTGATCCTTCGACGACGCATCATGCAAGACGCGTCATGCACGGCGCGTCATCGATCCCGCAGCTTCGCGATCGCGCGGACGGTCTCGATCGTATCGGCCTCCTCCGGACGCTTGTCGGTCCGATAGCGCAGCACCCGCGCGAAGCGCAGGGCGAGCCCGCCGGGATAGCGCCGGCTCGCCTGCAGCTCGTTGAACGCGATCTCGACGACGAGCTCGGGGCGCACGTGCACGATATGCCCGTCCCTCGAGACGGCCAGCGACTCGAGACGATCCGTCTGCCACGCGAGCATCTCGTCCGTAAGGCCTTTGAACGTCTTGCCGAGCATCACGAAGCCGCCGGCCGGATCGCGCGCGCCGAGATGCAGATTGCTGAGCCATCCGCTGCGGCGGCCGCTGCCCCACTCCGCCGCGAGCACGACGAGGTCGAGCGTGTGCGCGAGCTTGATCTTGAGCCACGCCGCACCGCGGCTACCGGCTTCGTACGGCGCGTCGAGCGCCTTCGCCATCACACCCTCGTGCCCCGCTTCGATCGCATCCGCGAGGAACCGCTCCGCGGCGGCGAGATCGCCGGTGACGATCCGCGGCACGAGAAGCTCCGGTCGGACGATCTCCGCGAGGCGCGCGTTGCGCTCCGCCGTCGGACGATCGATCAGATCCTCGCCGGCCGCGTGCAGGCAGTCGAAGCAGAACAACGACAACGGCAAGACGCCCGCGTGCGCGTCGACCGCGAGCTTCCGGCCGAAGCGGCGCATCGTGTCCTGAAACGGGCGCGGCCGGCCTGACGGCTCGAGCGCGAGCACCTCGCCGTCGAGGACGAACCCGGTCGCCGGCAGCGCTTCGATCTGCGCGACGATCTCGGGGACGCTCGCGGTCACGTCGCGGCCGCTCCGCGAATAGAGCCGAGTTCCCGCGCCGCCTTTGTGGATCTGCACACGCGCGCCGTCGAGCTTGTACTCGAACGCCGCCTCGCCCAAGTCGCCGAGCGCGGATCCGATATCGGCCGCCGGGCTCGCGAGCATCGGCTTCACGAACTCGTAGAGCTCGAGCCGGAACCGGCCGAGCGCCGCTTCGCCTTCGGCGAGCACCGCTTCGGCGACGGCGCCGGCATCCCCGGCCAGCATGATCGCGCGGCGCACGGCGGCCGGGTCGACCCCGGCCGCGGCCGCAATGCCGTCGGCCATCACACCTTCGAGCGCGCCCTGACGCAGCTCGCCGAGCAGCAGGCGGACCAGGAAGCGCTGCTCGACGTCGGTCGCGCTCTTGAGCAGCGCGGCGAGCGCGTCACGGCGGCGCTCAGCCGAGCCCTTGCCCGTGATTCCGCGCAGCGCGTCCAATGCCCGGCGCGCGTCGCCGATCGACAGCACCGCGGATTCTGCGGGCGGAGTGTCGCGCAGTGCCCGGACAGTGGCGCCGCCGATCCCGAGCCGACCGCCGGGATGCACGCCGGACAGCCATGCGACGGCCGTGCGCCGCTCTTCGGGCTCGACGTCGCGCAGAAAGCCGGCGAGAAGCCGGACCTTCTCGAGACGGCTGCGCGTCGCCGCCACGGCGTCCGAGGTCTCGGCGAGAACGCGCAGCCGCATCGGCTTCAGCGACGAGCGGGCATGGAGCTCATCTTCGAAGTGTAGCCGGGCGCGCCGCGAAGCGGGGGACGCGGGCCGCTGCCGCGCGGCACCGGCCCCCGCCAAGGACCGACGGTTACTCGACTCGTCCTCGACTCCCGCGGCGTCCCGGCCGCAGCCGCAGCAGCAGCGTGCCGAACGCGAGACCGAGGAGCTCGAGCCAGCCGGCGCTGCCGCCGCCTCCGCTCGAGCCCGACGGCGGCGGGGGCGGATTCGGATTCGACGACGGCGGCGCCGCTGCGATAGCGATCGAGAAGCTTTGCTCGGCCGTCTCGCCGGCCGCGTCGGTGACGACGAGCGCGACGTCGTGATCGCCGACATCGCCTTCGGCGGGCGTGCCCGTCAAGGTCGCGGTTCCGTCGCCGTTGTCGCTCAACGTCAGCCATTCGGGCAGCGTCGGCGCCGTTATCGCGAGTGTGTCCCCTTCATCGGGATCCGTCGCCACGACCTCGTAGCTGTACGCGCTGCCGACGGTCCCCGAATCGACCGGCGTGCTCGTGAAGCTCGGCGGGCTGTTCTCCCCGGGCACCGCGCCCTCGTCTTCGACCGTGATCACGAAGGCCTGCGAGCCGACCGCGCCGGTCGCATCGGCGGCGTCGATCACGACCTCGTGGTCGCCGACGTCGTCAACGGTCGGCGTTCCTGCGAGCAATGCCGTGCCGTCGCCGTTGTCGGTCAGCGCAAGCCATGCCGGAAGCACGGACGCGCTGATCGTCAGCGCATCGCCGTCCGGGTCCGTCGCGACGATCTCGTACTCGTACGGGACGTCCGGAGACACACTCGTCACGGGCGTGCTCGTGAAAGTCGGCATGCCCGCTTCCGTGACGGAGATCGTGAAGCTTTGCCGATCGGTCAGCCCGTTCACATCCGTGACCTCTAGCACGACCTCGTGATCGCCGACGTCATCGACGGTCGGCGTGCCCGTCAGCGAGCCGGTGCCGTCGCCGTTATCGACGAACACGAGCCATGCGGGAAGAGTCGGTGCCGTGATCGTCAGTGCGTCGTCGTTCGGATCGATCGCGGTCACGTCGTACGAGTACGCCGCATCCGCTGCTGCCGTGCGCGGCGGCTCGCTCGTAAATGTCGGCGCATCGACAGTGAGCGTGACGCTGTCGAGCGCGAGCGCGCTCGCGGTAGCAGGCGACTTCGAATTCAGGACGACGCGCCAGCGCAGATCGGTGCCGCGGATCGCCTCCGGGAAGACGACCGGCCCGGCGCCGGGCTCGATGTGAAGCCAGTTTGCGCCGCCGTTGCTCGACACCCAGAAGTCGGCCCGGTCGTGCGCCGTCGCGGACGCGAACGTCGCGTCGAGCGCCACGGACGCGATAGGCACGGTCCTCGCGTCCACGCGCAGCGAAGTCGCATAGCCGGAGAGCTGCGGCGCAGGCGCGGCGCCGGAAGGCACACCGACGTTGCGGTAAAGACGATTCACCTGCGGAGTCGCCGTGCTCTCCTCGTCGCGCTCTTCGTTGCCCGCAATCACGTCAGGAGCGCCGTCGCGATCGACGTCGCCGACGACGATGACGTTAGTGACGTCCATATCGGCCCCGATGCCGATGCCCGCGGCGAAGTTGCCGGTGCCGTCGTTCAAGTACAGTCGATTCGTAAAGCGTGTGACGTTCGGCTCGGGCGCTTCGAGTCCCGCGGTCGAGAGGATGACATCGAGATCCCCGTCGAGATCGACGTCGGCGAGCGTGACGTGGTGCGTATAGTCCGCATCGTTCGGCGCCGACAGGTCGGTCGGCACCGTTGCGCTCGAGAACGGCGCAGCCGCATCGCCCGAGTTCAGGTAAACCCTGCTGACGACGCCGGGCTGATAGTTGCCGACGACGAGGTCGAGCCAGCCGTCACCGTTGAGGTCGCCGAGCGCGCCGGCCTGCGAGTCGTCGACCTCGGCGCCGATGTCGAATGGCCCTGTGAGGCTTCCGGTGCCGTCGTTCACGAAATAGACGTTCGGTCCGACCTCGTTGATCAGCACGACGTCGTGATCGCCGTCGTTGTCGAGATCGCCTACGAGCGCGATCTGCGTGTTAAGGCCGTCCGTGTCGATCGGCGTTCCCGGCACCCCATTCGCGCCGAACGGCTCAAGCGGGTTGCCGGTATGGAAGTGGATCTCGCTGTTGCGGAACTGGTGCGTGCCGACGATGACGTCGAGCCAACCGTCGCCGTTCATGTCGGCGAGCGTAACGCTATCCGACCGCGTCGGTTCCGTGCCGACGTTGTACCCGACGAACTCGACGCCGTCGCCGGCGTTCAAGTAAAGCCGCGTGATGCCGTTCAGATTCGCCGCGACGACGTCGAGGTCGCCGTCCTTGTCGATGTCGGCGACCGCGATGCCGCGCGTGTTCCCGGTCTCGGTAGTCAAGTCGATTCGCGGAAGAAAGTTGCCCGCGCCGTCGTTCAGATAGATACCGTTACGCGCCGTCGATCCCTCGACGAGATCGAGCCAGCCGTCGCCGTTCATGTCGCCAAGCGCAAGCGCGCGCGTCGTGTACGGCGTGTTGCCGATCACCTCACCGGCCGCGGACGGATCGAACGGACCGACGAGCGGCTCGGCGGTCGAGAGCGCGAGAAAACCGGGCGAGGACGCGCCCCAGTCCGCCGTCGTTTCCGCCGCGTCCGCGAGATGCGCATCGTCGAACGGCTCCGTGAACGGCAATCCTTCATGATCGGCGGATGCAACGCCTGCAGCGCCGAACAGCACCAATGCGACCGACTGCGCGAGCCGATGCGCCTTGAGGCGGCTTAAGTCGGTCCCCCTGCTCCATTGGGTAAGCCCTATCGAATCCTTCATTTCGTTCTTCTCCGCTTCAACGACTCGTTTCGTGCGCAGATGGACGCGAGCGGAAGGGAACGACGAAGTGTTCGGGGACGCTCCCGCTCGAGAGTTGCCGCCGCGTCCGCTCGAGGAGCGTTATGGGAGTTAGGGAACCACTCCCGGCGGATGGACGATTCATCTGCTTGTGATTTCTCTTCTGTCGCAGGCGGCGATGCAGAATCCATGCCACGCCGTCGACGCGTCATGAGCCCGCGTGTAAGCGGCCCACCGCCGTCTGAATCGCGATTCTTGGAACGCTCACTTCCAATCACGCAAATGGCGGCACAAATGCCGGGGAAAGCTGACGGCGCCCTGGCGAAGGGGCTCGTGGAGGAGCCGCGCCGGAACAATGCGCAAGCCGCGCTAACCTATATATACAAATGAATTGCGGTTCGATGGACGCCGTTCGGTTTGTTGTATAGTGCGCGCCGCCGGCGCCGAACTATGGCATGCGCCTGCGCACTGCAGCGGCCGTAATGCAATAGAAGAAGATGGCCGCGCGACGCCGTGCCGGCGGGAAACCCTATCGGCCGCAAAGGAGATGGCCTTGGAAGTCGATGCCTGGCTCACGCTGGCCGTCGTCACCGTAACGATGCTGCTGTTGATCGGCACGCGCATGTCGCCGGACGTGATACTCGTCGGCGCGCTGACGGTGCTGATCGTGTCGAACGTGTTGACGCCCGAAGAGGCGCTCTCCGGGCTCGGCAATACCGGGCTTGCGACCGTCGGCGTGCTGTATGCCGTCGTCGCAGGCCTCACCGACACCGGCGCGGTACATGCGATAGGGGCACGCCTGCTCGGCCGCCCGACGAGCGTCCCGTCGGCGATCGCTCGGCTGATGGTGCCGGTCACTGCGATGAGCGCGTTTCTGAACAACACGCCGATCGTCGCGATGCTCGTGCCGGTCGTCGAGGACTGGGCGAAGCGTACCGGCATCGCCGTTTCGAAGCTGATGATCCCGTTGAGCTACGGCGCGATCCTCGGCGGTATGTGCACCTTGATCGGCACGAGCACGAACGTGATCGTGTACGGGCTCGCGCAGGAGCGCAGCGACATCGGGCCGATCGGCTTCTTCGAGGTCGGCGCCGTCGGCCTGCCGGCGGCGATCGTCGGCGTGCTGTACGTGCTCGCCGCGCAGAAGTGGCTGTTACCGGAGCGGCGGTCGCCGTTGCGCGACAACGGGCAAACGCGGGAGTACGCGCTCGAGATGCTCGTCGAGGACTCGAGCCCGCTGATCGGCAAGAGCGTCGAGGAAGCCGGTCTTCGCAACCTGCCGGGCGCCTTCCTCGCCGAGATCGATCGTGACGGCACTTTGATCCCCGCCGTTGCGCCTAGCGAGAGGCTGCGCGCGCAAGATCGGCTGCTATTCGTCGGCGTCGTCGAGTCGCTCGTCGATCTGCTGCGGATGCGCGGGCTGTATCCCGCGCCCGATCAGCTCTTCAAGCTGACGGCGCCGCGCCCGGAGCGCCGGATCGTCGAAGTCGTCGTCGCAGAGAGTTGCCCGATGGTCGGCCAGACGATTCGCGAGGGACGGTTTCGCTCGCGCTACGACGCAGTCGTGATCGCAGCCGCGCGCAACGGCGAGCGACTGCGCGGCAAGATCGGCAATATCCAGCTGAGAGCGGGCGATACCTTGCTGCTCGAGTGCCGCCCGTCGTTCGCGGAGAGTCAGCGCAACTCGAAAGACTTCCTGCTCGTCAGCGAGGTGCCGAACGCGAACATCCCGAGACACGAGCGCGCATGGGTCGCGGCAGCCATCCTCGCCGGCATGGTCGCGATCGTCACGGCGGAGCTCGTGTCGATGCTCGAAGGCGCGCTGATCGCCGCCGCACTGATGCTCGCTACCGGCTGCACAACGGCGGGCTCGGTACGGTCGAGCATCGACTGGTCGGTGCTGATCGTGATCGGCGCGGCGCTCGGAATCGGTCAGGCATTGCAGTCGAGCGGCGCCGCAGGCGTCATCGCACAAGCGTGGATCGGCTCGTTCGGGGATCAACCGTGGCTCGCGCTGATTGCCGTTTACGCGCTGACGAATATCTTCACCGAAGTGCTGACGAACAATGCGGCGGCGGTGCTCCTGTTCCCGATCGCCGGAGCGACGGCGGAGAGTCTCGGCGTCAGCTTCGAGCCTTTCGTGTTCGTGATCATGATGGCAGCCTCGGCCGGCTTCGCGACTCCGATCGGCTATCAGACGAACCTGATGGTGTACGGCCCAGGCGGCTATCGGTTCTCGGACTACGTGCAGTTTGGTCTGCCGCTGAACGTGCTGGTCGGCGCAGTCACCGTGACCCTCGCGCCGATGATCTGGCCGTTCTGACCTGGCGTCGTCCGCTAGGGGCGCGTGCGGATTGCGCCGACCGACGCCGCCGGTCAGGTTGCGAGGGAGGACATCCGCAATTTCGAGGTGACGCGATGGCACGGTGCGAGAAATGCGGCAACGACTACGATAAAGCTTTCACGGTCACGATGAACGGCGGCGTCCATACCTTCGATTCCTTCGAGTGCGCGATCAACACGCTTGCGCCGACGTGCCGACATTGCGGCAACCGCATCATCGGGCACGGCATCGAAGCCGGCAGCTCGATGTTCTGCTGCGCTCATTGCGCACACAACGAAGGCGTGACTCAGGTCGCCGATCGCGCATGACGGCGCGCTCCGCGTGAAACGGTAGGGGCTGACCAAGCGCTTCCCCTCATCCACCGCTTCCGGCGGAGACCGCGAGGTGGGGGTTCCAGACCACCTCCCACAGGTGGCCGTCCGGATCCTTGAAATAGCCGGCATACCCGCCCCAGAACGTCTCGCCGGCGGGCTTTACGATCGCGGCGCCCGCGCTTTGCGCCTGTGCCAACACCGCATCGACCTCGGCTCGCGACGACACGTTGTGGCCCAGGGTGAAGGCCGTCGGGTCTCCCGGACCCGACGCGACTCCGGAATCGAACGCGATGCTCGTTCGCGGCCAGAGCGCGAGCTTCAAGCCGCCTTCGAGATCGAAGAACGCGACGGCGCCGTGCTCGAACTGCGTGCCGACGATGCCATCGGTGTGAAAGCCGAGCCCGTCGCGGTAGAACCGCACGGCGCGATCGAGGTCGTCGACTCCGAGCGTGAGCACGGTGATCCGAGGCTCCATGCGGAAATTCTATCGGTTTTCTTCTCTCGGTTTTCGGACGATCCTATGCGCCGATCGGCGTCCGCCGCATCGTTTATCATCTGCGGCTCGACTGGACGGCCACGAAACGGAGCCGCGCATGGATCGACGCATCGGATTCATCGGCCTCGGCGTCATGGGCACGCCGATGGCCGCCCATCTTGCTGCCGCGGGATACGAATTGACCGTGCTCGACATCGATCGAGCGAAGGCGGAGCGCTTCGCGTCCGAGCATCGGACCGCAAAGCTCGCACCGACCCCGCGCGAAGTTGCGGCCGCCGCCGACATCGTGATCACGATGCTGCCGTCCGGCGAGTACGTGCGCGACGTCGCGCTCGGCGAGCACGGCTTGATCGAAGGCTTCGAGCCCGGAGCACTGCTGATCGACACGTCGTCGTCCGAGCCCGAGTTCACGGCCGCGACGGCCGCGGCCTTGGTTGCGCGGGGCGTCGATACGGTCGACGCGCCGGTCTCGGGCGCCGAATGGGGCGCAACGCGTGCCGAGCTCGTCTTCATGGTCGGCGGCGATCCGGCGAGCGTCGAGCGCGCGCGGCCATTGTTCGACGTGATGGGGCGAGAAGTGTTTCACCTCGGCGGTGTCGGGGCCGGGCACAAGATGAAGTCCATCAACAACCTGATCACGGCGATGACTCTGCTTGCCACGGCCGAGGGACTCGCGCTCGGCACGAAGCTCGGCCTCGACCCCAACGTGATGACGGACGTGTTGAACGAAGCGACCGGCATGTCGTGGATCTCGCAGACGCACATCAAGCAGCGCGTGACGAGCCGCACGTTCGACGACCCGTTCAAGCTCGAGCTGATGGTCAAGGACATTCGCATCGCGATGGAGCTCGCAGAGGCCAACGGCGTGCCGATGCCGTTCAACGCAAGCGGCCGCGAGCTGTGGAAGCGCGCCGAGGCCGCCGCGCCGCGCGGCGCGAGCGTCAGTGAGCTCGTGCGCTGGGTCGAACGCGAATGCGGAGTCGAGATCAGGGGGAAGCAGGGATAGGATCGGGCACCGTTCTTGCGGAATCGGCGCCCGACACGAATTACCTATCTCGCGTCATGCTCGTATAAGCACGGTCGACGAAGCTTTCGGGATTGCCGTAACGCGCGTTGAAGTCTTCGGTCGGTTTCGCGGCGACGACTTGCTCGAGGCTCGCGCCGTCGTCGATCAGCGCGGCGATCCGATCCCGGACCGCCGACAGCATCCCGATATAGGCTTCGAGGTCTGCGTATGCCGCGATCGGCCCGTGCCCCGGCACGACCGTCGTCTGCTGATCGATGCGCTCGAGAATCGCCTGGCAGAACTCGATCATGCCTTCGAGGCTGCCGCCGTTGTCCGCGTCGATGAACGGATAGCCGGCGTTATTGAATACGTCGCCCATGTGCACGACGTTGTGACCACGGAAGATCACTGCCGTATCCCCGTTCGTGTGCGCAGGCCCGAAGTGCAGCAGCTCGATCGGCTCGCCGTTGAAGTGAAACATCATGCCGTCGGCGAACGTGATGACGGGCAGCGCCGCCTGCGGATAGGCCGGCTGATCGCGCTGCGACGTCACGAGGTTGATCACGTTGTCCTGCGTCAACATCCGGCGCGAGTTCTCGTGCGCAACGATCCACGTGCCTTCAGGGCCGAGGGCCTTGTTCCCGTCGGCGTGATCGAAGTGCCAGTGCGTATTGATCACGAAATCGATGTCGCCGCCGCCGAGCTCGCGAATCTTGTCTTTGTATTTCGGCGCCATCTCCGGGAACTGATCGTCGACCGCGAGCACGCCCTGCTCGCCGATCGACACGACGATCGCGCCGCCGACGCCGAACAGCACGTGCAGGCCTTCGCGCAGCTGCTCGGCCTGTATCGGCGTCCTGCGCAGCGCCTCGTCGAGATCGCCGAGCTGTGCATGCGCCGGCACCGTGAAAACGAGCGCCGCCGCGACCGGCGCCGCATACCGAAACTGAATCATCGACGCTACCTCCCCCTGCGGAAATGAGTGCCAGGCACGCTTTTTCTCGGAATTCGTGCCTGGCACGATTTTTCTACGCGACTTTCTCGGGCTTATGCGTCTCGGCCGAGCGGATGATCGCCTCGGTCACGGACGCTCCGTGGACCATCTCGTCGAGCGGGATCGGGAACGGCTCGTCGCCGGCCGCGGCGGCCGCGAACGATTCGAGCGTCGCGCGCGTCACGTCGCAGCGCTCGGCCTCCCACGTCTCGGCCGGCCCCTGCACCGGCTTGAAGATGCATTTGCCGAACAGGCGCGTGCGCCGCTCCTCGGACGACGCGCCCGCAACGTGCGTCATACCCTCGAGCCGCACATAGCCCTTCGAGCCGTACACCTGGAAGCTGAAGCCGCCCCCGGTCGCAGTCATCGTGCCGAGATAGCCCGACATGCCTTCCTTCATCCGGAACAGGATCGAGGTCGTGTCGTCCGCGTCGATCTCGACGACGCGACGGAAACTCTGGCAGTAGACCTCGTCGATCGGGCCGCACAGGTCGATCATGCCGTCGACCGCGTGCACGCCCATCGGCGTCAGGCCGCCGCACGGCGTCTCCTCTCTGTTCGCGCGCCACGCTTCGGGCTTCAGGAACAGCGCGTTCGGAAACGTCATCGTCGCCTCGACGTGCAGGATCACGCCGAGATCGCCGTTGTCGATCTGGTTGCGCAGCTTCGTCATCTCCGGATGCCAGCGGCGGTTGTAGCCGAGCCCGAGCGCGATGCCTGCCTTCTTCACGGCGGCGACCGCTTCGTCCGCCTCGGCCTTCGTCAGCGCGAACGGCTTCTCGCAGAAGACGTGCTTGCCCTTCGCCGCAGCGGCAACGACCTGCTGCACGTGCATCGAGTGCGGCGTCGCGAGGACGACGGCATCGACGTCGGGCGCGTCGAGCACTTCCTCGAAGCTCGAGTAGAGCTTCAGCTTGTGCTGCTCGCCGAAGGCCTTCACGTCGTCGTTGATCGTGCGGGTGGTGCCCGCGACGAAGCGCATCCGCTCGCTTTGCCCCGATACGGCCTCGACGAGCGTGCGCCCCCACCAGCCGAGTCCTACGATTGCCGCATTGATCATCCGATTGCCTCCTCGCTCCGGATACGGGGCCGCAGCCCTTATCGTCTTGTTATCGAAATGCCGTCGTGGCGCGTTACGAAACTTTCCGGCCCCGCGGATCGCCGCGAGGCCGGCCAGCTATTCTAGTCCGCTCGCGCGCGCCTGGTCGCGCGCCATCACGGACCAATCGAGCTCGCTCTCGCCGTGCGCGACCGCGCCGAGCAGCCGGTCGCGATAGACGTTACAGCTCGGCAGCGGCACGCCCGCCGCCTCGCCGGCCGCGAGCGCGAGATTCGCGTCTTTCAGCCCGAGCAAGGTCGTGAAGCCGACCTGACCGTAGTTCTCGTTCGCAATGATGTTGCCGTAGACCTTGTAGGCCGGCGCGGCGAAAAGCCCGTCCGTCAGCACGTCATTGAAGACGGCCGGAGCGACGCCGAACTTGCGGGTCAGCGCAAAGCCCTCGCCCATCGCTTCGATCGCGCAGCCGAGCACCATATTGTTCGCGAGCTTCACGGCCGCGGCGCCCGCCGGATTCGTGCCCGCGTTGAACACGCGGCGGCCGAACAGGCCGAACACGGGCGTAAGCTTCTCGATCGCGTCCGCGGGGCCTCCGGCGACGATTCCGAGCTGGCCCGCGGCCGCCGCATCCGGCCGGCCGAGGACGGGCGCCGCGACGAGCACGCGCCCTTTGTCCTTGTGCACGCGCTCGAGCTCGCCGAGCAGATTGACGCTGTGCGTGCCCATCGGCACGTGGATCGCCCCATTCGGCAGCGCGTCGAGAATGCCCGCATCGACGACCTCGCGCAGCGCCTTGTCGTCGGTCAGCATCGTGAAGACGACGTCGCGCCCGGCCGCGGCCTCGGTGATGCTTCCGGCCACTTTCGCGCCGCGGCGCTCCAGCTCGTCGGCCTTCGAGCGCGTGCGGTTGTAGACGACGAGCTCGTGCTCGCCGCCGACGATTCGGCCGCAGATCGCCTGCCCCATGCGCCCGAGTCCGATGAATCCGATCTTCATGTTCTCGTGTTCTCCTCGTGACGGAAAAAGCGTTTCGCGCAGCGCTTTTCCGCTACAGCAGCTGGTCGCGGACCCATTCGAGCTCGCGGCTCACGTAGTCGACGATATCGCCGGTCTTCAGGTGCTCGGGCAGCACGTCCCACGTGTAGGTCTCGATCTCGAGATGCGGAGAAAGCTTGTTCTCCTTGTGGAACTTCAGCGCGTCCTCGATCGCGAAACGCGTGGTCTTGAAATCGCCGAGATCATCGAGAAACACCGGGACGTGGAAGTGCGTGCGCCACTCCCGCTCTCCGCCCGGATCCTTTTCCCACGCCTCGAACGCATCGCCGAGGTTCAGGAATCGCGTGAGCTGGCCGTTGCGCCGCTCGACGGTCTGCGTGAGGTACACGGTGTCCGCGTACTGCCGAAGCGCGTCGACCTTCTCCTGCGTGACCTGCGGCACGCGCACGGCCGCGGCTTCCTGCAGCTTGAAGACCGGGATGCCATTATCCGCGAGCGTACGCAGCGACGCGCCGACGTCCTCGTACTCGACCGCCTGATGGCAGATGTCGTAGACCATGCCGAGATGCTCGCGCAAGGCCGCGACCGCATCGTTGCGCGAAATGCCCGTCTGCTCGGCGAGCGACGCGACCGCGTCGTCCGCGTAAAGGTGATTCGTGAAATAGTCGACCGCCTCCTCGGTGGTCTCGAGGAAGCACGCGGGCTCGGGCTCGAGCGCGAGACGCACGATCTTGTCCGTCCGCTCGCGAATCTTCACGAGATGAGCGACCGTGCCGATCACCTGACGGGTGTACGCGGCGACGACGTCCGGCCCGGTCACGCGCGGCTTGAAGCCGAGCGGAGGGCTCTGAATCGTCGGATCGATACCTGGGCTGCAGACGTCGGCGAGGATGTCCGCGACCCGCTTCGTGTAGGTCGCGCGCTCGTCGCTGCGCCAGTCCGGCTCGTACACGCGCTCCATGACGACCGTGTTCTTGAACGGGCCGTACGGGAACGCGTTGACCGTGTAGAGATACATGTCCCGCTCGTCGAGGAACGACTTCAGCTTCGCGCGCTCGTTCGGATCGGCCGTCAAGGTCTCGGCCGACGCGGCCGAGATCCGCAGCGAGACGCCAAACGAACTATTCGGTGCGACCCGCTCCTTCACGCGCGGAACGTAGCGGTTCAGGCTGTCCCAGATCTCCGGCCAGGTGTCGCCGGGGTGGACGAGAGTCGAATACGTCAAGTGGCCGAGGCCGCTGCCCAAATCCATCTATATCTCCTTGAACGCCCGCACGGGCGAATCGGTAGTGCCGTCTCGAGCCGCGAAGCGAGCGGCGGTGCGCCGAGCCAGGGTTGTGGACCGCCGGCTTCTACAATATTGTATCCGCCCTATTCACGATTTGCCGGAGCCAAATGGAATGCTGCGCGCCACGGCTGACAAAATTTTACCTACAACGATAACCGGATCGCTGCCACGGCCAAGTTGGTACACCGAGAACCTCGGGCTCCGCAGCTTTCTCGAGGCGATGGTCGAAACCCGCTTCCGCGAGCAATACGAGGACGCTCTCTCGGTTTATGTCACGGAGCAGACCATTGCCGGCCTGGACATCCTGACCGACGGCGACGCTCGCTTCTCCGCGGATATCGGTGGCCAGAGCTGGACGAGCTATCCGCCGTCGCATATGTCGGGCTTCGACCGCGAGCCGAAGGCGGCGAAGGTCGGCGCCGGCGGCATCGCGTTCCCGCGCGGCCACATTCTGCACGACTACATCGAAGCCCGCGTGATGCCGAGCATCGTCGGCCCCGTCGGCCGCGGCAACATGCAGTACGCGGCGATCTGGAAGGCCGCTCAGCGGATGACCTCGAAGCCGGTGAAGTTCGGCACGGTCACGCCGGAGCTCGTGGCTTTCGCGGTGCAGGACTATCACTACAAGGACATCCGCGAGCGGATCTGGGCGATCAGCGACGCGTTCAACGAAGAGCTGCACGAGCTCGCAGACGCCGGCTGCCCCGTGATCCAGATGGAAGAGCCGCAGATCCACCTGCTGGCCGCACGCGGCATCGTCGACGACAAGATCAATCCGCAGTTCATGCTCGAGGTGTTCAACAACACCGTCAAAGGCCTGCGCGATAAGACCGAGGTCTGGTGCCACACGTGCTGGGGCAACCCGTCACAGCAGCGCATGTTCGCCGAGGTGCAGACCTACAAGCCGGCGCTCGAAATCCTGAACAAGGTCGACGCGGACGTGATCACGTTCGAGTCCGTGAGCTCGAACGGCATGGACCTCGAGGCGATCGGTCAGTACATCACGGACATGAAGGTCGCGATCGGCGTGATCGACCATCACTCGCTGCAGGTCGAGCGTCCGCAGGACGTCGCGGATCATATCCGCCGGGCGCTGAAGCACATTCCGGCCGAGCGGCTCGTCGTGTCGTCCGATTGCGGCATGGGCCGCGAGGGCATGAGCCGGCGCCACGCGCTGTACAAGATGGGCGCGCTCGTGCAGGGCACGAACATCGTCCGCAAGGAGCTCGGCGTACCGGAGGCTGAGTGCCTCCTGGCGGATCCGAAGCTCTCGCTCGTCCCGCAGATCGGCTGATCTGCCCGTCCCTTTCGCGTGTCGGCACCCTTTCCCGTATCGGGAAAGGGTGCTGCGCACGCCTCACGCAATCCGAATCACGAGCTTGCCGAAGTGGCTCGCCGACTCGAGCCGGCGGTAGGCTTCCGGCGCCGCGTCGAACTCGAAGACCTCATCGATCACCGGCTGAATGCGGTTCACGTCGACGGCTCGGTTCAACGCCTCGAACATCGGCGTATCGCCGACCAGCAATCCGCGCAACGTCGCATTCTTCGGCATCAGCGCGTGCGGATTCAGGTTCGCCGGCGGCGCAGTCAGCACGCCGATCAGCACGATCTCGCCGCCGCGGGCGACGGCCTGGAATGATTCAGGCAGGGTTCCGGCCCCGCCGATCTCGACGATATGATCCGCGCCGCGGCCGCCGGTCAGCTCGAGCACCTGCCCGGACCAGCTCGGATGCCGGCGGTAGTTGACCGTCGCGTCGGCGCCGAGCTGCTTCGCGCGCTCGAGCTTCTCGTCGCTCGACGACGTGATGATGACGCGAGCGCCTGCCGCCTTTGCGATCTGCAGCGCGAAGATCGACACGCCGCCCGTGCCGAGCGTCAGAACCGTGTCGCCGGGCCGCACGACCTTGCCTTCCATCAACGCGTTCCACGCAGTCACGCCCGCGCAGGGCAAGGTCGCCGCTTCCTCGAACGAGAGGTGGCTCGGAACCGGCAGCAGACCGTCTTCCGGGAAGACGGCGTACTCGACGAGCGTGCCGTCGAGCGGCGAGCCTAGCGCGGCCGGCGGCGAGCCTTGCGTGAACGTCGCGACGACCCGGTCGCCGCGCGAGAAGCGCCGGACGCCGTCGCCGACCGCCTCGACCTCTCCGGCGCCGTCGGACAGCGGGATCAGATCGCGCGAGACGGGGCCGGCGAAGTAGTTGCCGGTCACGATCGCGAGATCGCGGTAATTCAGCGATGCCGCGCGCATCCTTACGAGCACCTCGCCCGGCCCCGGCGACGGCATCGGCCGCTCCGTCCGTCTCAAGCCGTCCAGCGACGTGCTGCCCTGCGCGATTTCGAATGCCTTCATCGTCACTTCCTCCTGCGCGACGAAAAATCGTGCCAGGCACGATTTTCCTGGAAATTCGTGCCTGGCACGATTTTTTTGCGCGGCTAGGCTTTCGCGAGCTGGGTCTGCGGTAGGGTGCCGAATGCGCGCAAGCCCGCCAGCAACGCGATCCCGAGCGCGGCCGCGACGAGCGTCAGCACGGATTCCGCGCCGAGCCAGACAGTGCTGCCGCCGACCCCGATCGCCGCAGCGAACATCGTCAGGCCGACGATGGCGCTCTTCGCATTGTCGAAACGAATCGTCTGCGCGGCTCGGGCGATCAATAAGGCTCCGATTAGCGCGGTCACGAGCGCATACGCAATCGCGAGCGGCGAGCCCTCGAGGATGAACGCCTCGTTGTAGCACCATAGGAACGGCATCAGGTAGGCGACTGCGGCAAGCTTCACGCCCTCCCACGATGTCTTCCACATACCCGCCGACGCGAGGCCCGCAGCGACGAAGCTCGCGACGGCGACCGGCGGCGTCAGGAACGACAGCAGACCGAAGTAGAAGACGAAAAGATGCGCGGCCATCGGCGACACGCCCATCTCGACGAGCGCGGGCGCAAGCACGACCGACAGCACGACGTAGATCGCCGTGGTCGGCATGCCCATGCCGAGCACGATCGAGATCAGGCCGGTCAGCAGCAGCATCACGAGGAGGCCTGCGTTGCGGCCGATCTCGCTCAGAACGAGCGACAGCGAGAAGCCGAGCCCGGTGATATTCATCACGCCGATCACGATGCCCGCGCCGCCGCCGATCATCAGCAGCGGCAGCATGTTTTCACCCGTCCCGACGAACAACGACTTGAGGCCGTCGAAAGTCAGCAAGGAGCGCAGCTTCACCGCTGCGAGCACGAGCAATGCGAGCACGGAGAACATCGCGGCGAGAGCGGGATCGTAGCCGAGGCCGAACAGCAAATAGACGAGCAGCGCGAGAGGCAACAGAAAGATCCAACCCGTCCGCAGCGCCGCTCTCGCGCTCGGCAGCTCGGCCTTCGGCAGGCCGTGCAGGTTATGGCGCACGGCGATCGCGTCGATCTGCAGGAACAGGGCGACGTAGTAGAGCGCAGCCGGCACGAGCGCCGCGAGCGCGACCGTCGCGTAGCTGACCTGCAGGAATTCGGCAATCAGGAACGCGGTGGCACCCATCACCGGCGGTGCGAATTGTCCGCCGTTCGATGCGACGGCTTCGATCGCGCCCGCCTGATGGGGCTTGAAGCCGGAACGCTTCATCAGCGGAATCGTTACGATGCCCGTCGACATGATGTTGCCGATTACGGTGCCGTTGATCGACCCGAAGATGCTGGAAGCGACGACGGCGACCTTCGCAGGCCCTCCCCTTCGATGGCCCATGCTCGCGAGCGCGATATCGGTAAAGAACTTGATCGCGCCCGTGATCTCCATCAGCCGGCCGAGCAGAATGAACGCAAGCACGAGCATGCCGATGACCTGAAGCACGAGCCCCGGCACACCGTTCGTGTCGGAGTAGACGTACATCACGAACGACGGCGGCGTGATCCTGTCGGCGCCGAACGGCGGCGGCAGCACCCAGCCGAGCAGCGCGTAGACGATCAGCACCCATACGAGGATCGCGATCGCGAGACCCGCCGTCTTACGCATCGCCTCCATCAGGAGCAGCACGGCTGCGATGCCGGGGATGTACTTCGACGGCGTGTAGCCCGAGATGTCGATGACCCACGCGTTATAGTTCAGCGACATCCACAGCCAGCTCGCGATCGCGATGACGCCGAGCGCGCCTTCGAACGCGGTGGGACGCTCGAAGTACGGAAAACGCAGGAAAGCCGCCGCAATGCCCACGCCGAGCAGCAGCCCGATCCATTCCGCCGCCGTGAACGAGTAACCGAAGTACTGCGGCACGTCGACGATCCACGCGATGCCGATCAGCGTGATCGCCGCCAAATACACTTTGTTTAGCCGCTCTAGAAAATTGCTCATTCCTCCCCGCCCCCGCGGTCGAGCTCACGGCGATCTCGGCCGTGATCGCGATCTTCCGGTTATTTTCTGGAGCCGCCCGGCGACGGCCTTTGCATGAGCGAACGAAACGCCGAGACTCGAGCCGCGGACGGGCTCAGCCGAGGTGCCGCTCGAAGAACTCGATCGTCCTCTGCCATGCGAGCGTCGCCGCCGCCTCGTCGAAACGAGGCGTCGTATCGTTATTGAAGCCGTGGTTCGTGCCGGGATAGAAGTGGACCTCGTACTCGACCCCGGCCTCGTCGAGCGCGGCCTGATAGGCAGGCCACCCGGCATTGATCCGCTCGTCAGTTTCGGCGTAGTGCAGCAGCAGCGGCGCGCGGATGTTCGGCACCTGCTCGACGGGCGCCTGGCCGCCGTAGAACGCGACGCCCGCGCCGAGATCCGGCAGCCGCACCGCGAGCTGATTGACCATGCCGCCGCCGAAGCAGAAGCCCACCGCGCCGACGCGCCCGTTGCACCCGTCCGCTTCCCGCAGCCATTCGAAGGCCGCGACGAAGTCGTCGACGAGGCGATCGCGATCGAGCTGAGCGAATAGCTCCCGCGCGGCATCCTCGTCGCCCGGATAGCCGCCGAGCGGCGTCAACGCATCCGGCGCGAGCGCGACGAAGCCCTCGAGCGCGACGCGGCGCGCGACGTCCTCGATGTGCGGATTCAGCCCACGATTCTCGTGGATCACGACGACGCCCGGACGCTCGCCGGACTCGCCGGCCGGCTTGACGAGATAGCCGCGCAGCGTGCCCGCGCCTTGCGGCGACTCGATCTCGACGTAACGCGCGTCGATCCGCGGATCGTCCTCGGCGATGCGCTGTCCCGCGGCGAAATCCGGCACGAGGCTTTCGAGCAAAGCCGCGGCGCTGACGCCGCCGACGGCGAGCGTCGCCGCCCGGTCCAGGAAGTCCCTGCGGCTGATATCTCCGTGCACGAACTGGTCGAACAGCTTCAGCACGGCAGGGCTGTAATCGCTCGCTCTTTTTCTGGTCATCGCGTGGCTCCTGCGGACGGGAGTCGAGGCCCTGGCCATGGTAGCGGATTTTTCCGGAGGCGCGCAGCAGCGAGCCCGAAGCGCTCCTCGGATACGTCGGCGCGGTTCTCGTGGCGAGACTTTCCTGAGCCCGAGCCAGCTGGCAAGGTGTCGGCCGGTCGGGAAGCGGTTGAGCTCGCCGGTGGTGGCGCGAAGCGCACTGGCGCCGAGTAAGCCGATTCCCGGTACCGCCAGCCAGCGCTGCACGA
>Ga0182746_1000125_pt1 | contig 136775 bp, 110 predicted proteins | sample eDN3rd30CBELigOP_FD_128881 | JGI IMG/M metagenome (GOLD analysis project Ga0182746, IMG submission 128881) | Enriched Organic Plus compost microbial communities from Emeryville, California, USA - eDNA 3rd pass 30_C BE-Lig OP (version 2) (version 2) ...
ATGGTCTGCAATTACTTTGGATCACGCCATTGCGCGCGCTCGCAAAGGATATCGGCCGTGCCATGGAAGAAGTGGTGCAGGAACTTGGCATGAGCTGGCAGATCGGCATCCGCAATGGCGATACGGATATCAACGAAAGAGCAAGACAGAAAAGGCAGATGCCGGAAGTGTTGATCATTACACCGGAAAGCCTTCATCTTTTACTGGCGCAGAAAGGATATGCCGATGTATTCAAAACATTGCGGATACTGGCAGTGGACGAATGGCATGAGTTGCTGGGGAGTAAACGGGGCGTGCAGGTGGAGTTGGCTATCAGCAGGATAGTTGGAGCAGTAGGGAAACAGGCGGGAGTCGGAAGTCAGGAGTCGGGAATCGGCACTAATAATACTCCCTGTATTTGGGGAATATCAGCAACCATTGGCAATCTCGAACAGGCCGGGGAAGTATTGCTTTCATCTTTGCAGGAAAAAGGAGTGATCGTTCGGGCTAACATGCGCAAGGAAGTGGAAGTGGAATCAGTGATACCGGATGAGATTGAAAAGTACCCCTGGGCAGGGCACTTAGGTATTAAACTGGTGGAAAAAGTTGTTTCGATCATACTAAAGAACCGCACTACCCTTCTTTTTATTAATACAAGAGGAATGAGCGAATTGTGGTACCAGTCCTTACTGAACACAGCACCCGAGCTGGCCGGAGCCATAGCTCTGCACCACGGAAGCATTGACCAGGAATTGCGGCAGTGGGTGGAAGAAAACCTTCACACAGGAAGATTGAAAGCAGTTGTGTGCACTGCATCACTTGATCTGGGAGTGGATTTCCGCCCTGTTGAAACAGTGATACAGGTAGGCTCACCCAAAGGAGTAGCGCGTTTTTTACAAAGAGCGGGTCGAAGCGGACACCAGCCGGATGCAGTAAGCAAAATTTATTTCTTGCCGACCCATTCACTGGAACTGGTGGAAGCAGCGGCGTTGAAAGAGGCTATTGCAGAACAACTGATCGAAAGCCGTGAACCCATGCTGCTTTGCTTTGATGTGTTAATACAATATCTCTGCACACTCGCCATCTCCGATGGATTTATACCTGAAGAAATTTTTGCTGAAATACGACAAACCTATTGCTACCGCGATATCACCGAAGAAGAATGGCGGCAATTGCTGCATCATATCACCGAAGGTGGAACAGCCCTGCAGCAATACGATGAATATAAAAAAGTGGAGATCATTGATGGCGTATACCGGATCACCGGCAGGAGGATCGCTATGCGGCACCGGCTGCATATCGGCACTATTGTAAGCGATTCGATGCTGAAAGTAAAATTCTTCAGTGGTGGGTATATCGGTGTGATAGAAGAATATTTTATTTCCCGGCTGGAGCCGGGCGATGTATTTACTTTGGCCGGCCGCAACCTGGAACTGGTCATGATCAAGGACATGACGGTGCTGGTAAAAAAGAGCAATGCCAAAAAATCCACCGTACCGAGTTGGAACGGCGGGCGAATGCCATTGTCTGCCAACCTGGGAAAAAAATTAAGGGAAACATTCAATCTGGCTTTTGAAAAGAAAACCGTCAAGCCAATAGAACTGCAGGCGTTAAAGCCATTGTTTGACCGGCAGGAAAAGCATTCCCATGTTCCCAAAGCCAACGAATTACTGATCGAGCAGATAGAAACCAAAGACGGGTATCATCTTTTTGTATATCCCTTCGAAGGAAGGCTGGTGCATGAAGCAATGGCGGCAATACTGGCTTACCGGATCAGCCGTATCCGGCCTATCACTTTTTCATTTGCCATGAATGATTATGGGTTTGAACTGTTAAGTGATCAACCCATTCCGGTGGACGATACAAATGTGTATGATCTGTTTTCTACGGAAAATTTGTTTAATGATATCCAGCGAAGCGTGAATGCTACAGAAATGGCCAAGCGAAAGTTCAGGGATATTGCCGTGATCGGCGGATTGATATTCCAGGGTTATCCGGGTGAATACAAAAAAGCCCGGCATCTTCAATCATCTGCTTCGCTTTTGTTTAAAGTATTTGCCGAATATGAACCGGATAATCTTTTATTGAGGCAGGCCTACCAGGAGGTATTTGCTCAGCAAATGGAGGAAGCAAGGTTGCGGGATATGTTGCAAAGGATAGAGAAGTCTGCTATTGTGATCACCTGGCCGGAGCAGCTTACACCTTTTTGTTTTCCGATAAAGGTGGATAGTATGCGGGAGGATCTTTCTTCGGAGAAGTTGGAGGATAGGGTGAGGAAGATGCAGTTGCAGTTGGAGAAATAAAAAGCCAGTTCATTTTTCCCCTTGCTTCTTCAAATTATCAACACGTAATTCACTGTGTGAAGGCATTAGCTGGACCTCCATCGGGCCTACCAACGACAGCGCTATCCTGTTCCCTTCCTTAACTCCTCAAAACGCCGGTAAGCAACTTGATCTGATCATGGAACAATACCGCAGCAATCCGCCATCGGGTGCAGGCTACTGGTCGCTCCACCCTCCAATGCCAAAGGATATCGGCATCAGATTGCTCGCCCGGGGATGGCAACCCGGCTGGAAGCCCTGTTGGATGGCAAAGGATACGCAATTGACACAGGCTAACGATACAGGTATTGCAGGGCTGCAAATCCTTGCCGATAATGATGCAGCCGTTCACGAAATAAAAGAGCTTCCCTATGCTGAGGACAGCGCTTATATGTCAGGTGCTTTGCTGAAAAAACATCCTGAGCGCGCACAACGATTCATTGCATTGCGGGATAAGAAGATCGTGGGTCAATGCTGTTTGTTCTTTTCAACAGGCCCTTACGGCGTTGCAGGCATGTACAATGTTGGCGTGGTCCCGGAAGAGCGGGGAAAAGGCATTGCAAAAGCCGTTGTGCTTTCTGCCTGTGATCATGCATATAAAAGAGGATACCGGTATGTGATGCTGAATGCAAATGGACAGGGACGGCCGGTGTATGAAAAAGCAGGGTTCAAATTCATCAGTTATGGTATTACCTGGTGGCTGATGGGTGATGGTTATATCCGTACTGCTCCTTCTCCTCTGCTGATACGTTTTGCAGAAGCTATCGGCATGGGCGATATTGCTGCATTGAATGAAATGTCTTCTCAACTCACCACAAAAGACCTTAACACGCCAATGGCCAATAAAATGACATGGATGCAACTGGCAGGGCATTACCGCCAGATAGCCTCTGCAGAATGGCTGATCACACACGGAGTGGATTGCACTGCACTTGACGCATGGGATTTTGGCTGGAAAGAAAAAGCAGCGGCTTTGCTTGCAACTGATCCCCATGAAGTAAACCGCCGCTATTACGATTGGGGCGCTGCCCTTCTTCATGTAGCTGCTGAAAGAGGAGATACAGCTCTTTTGCGCCTGGCACTGACGGCCAAACCGGACCTGTCATTAAAAGATCTTCAGCATGATGGAACACCGATGGACTGGGCCATGTTCTTTAAACGCACAGATCAGATAGAGCTGTTAAGCAACTACATGAAGGATAATGTTTAGATTTGCCCGGTCATGACCCGCTATCTTTCTCATATCATCGCCGGCCAGCATCTCATTATGAGCGGTGAAAGAGCTTTATTCTGGGAAAGTGAAAACACCCTGATCATTGCCGATCTGCATGTTGGCAAAACCGGACATTTCCGGAAAGAAGGGATCGGCGTTCCCGCTGCCATATATAAAGATGACCTGCATCGCCTGCTTTCACAGATACTGTTCTTCAAAGCGGAAAGGCTGATCATTGTAGGTGATCTCAGTCATAGTGTTGCCAACAGGGAACTGGACCTGTTCCGCAAATGGAGAAAAGATTTTCCTTCCCTCGAAGTGCATCTTGCAAAAGGCAATCATGATATACTGGACAACCGGTGGTATGAAGAAGCAGATATCATGGTGCATAATGCACCGCTGCCTTTGTATCCTTTTTTGTTTGCACATGATATTACGCAGGTAACCACTGACCAGGACCTGTATGCATTCGCCGGTCATATCCATCCCAGTGTCACCATCCGTGGCAAAGGAAGGCAGTCATTGCGCCTGCCCTGTTTTTATTTCACCAGAACACATTGCATACTACCCGCTTTCAGCCGCTTTACCGGCTCTTACCAGGTGAGACCTGAAGCCGGAGAAAATGTATTCGGGATCGTAGAGAAGGAAGTATTGCATTTACAGGGAAAAATGGTGTTGTAATGCTATTTCCGCAATTGGTTATAGTCCAGGAAATAAATAAACCTTACGGTCAACTCATTCCCATGTCTTAACCCAAAGGTTTGCCCGAGATTAGGCATATATCTTTTGTAACGTGTGCCGTCCACTATTTCATCAGCACCCAGCCAGTTTTTATATCCGACTATGAGGCGGCTGCCATATTGAAAGTCCCAGGTAAAGAATGCATCGGTATTAAAATAATTGACATTATCCGTTCCGGAATACGGCGTCTGGGAAACAGGCATTCCTTTATCATCCACATAAGCCAGCCGTTTGATATCCACATTGCTCCAGTAATGGCGGACCCTCAATGTAAGATTGATACGCGAAGTGAAATTATAGATACCGGAAAGAACGGATGTTACATCTTTAAAATCCACAAAAGCGATCCTTGGCCGGTTCGTGACATCGCGGCCTCCTGAAATGATATAATCTGTTTCCGTTTCATAACGATGCGAAATTTCCATGGTCAACTTATTGTTGAACCGGTAACGCAGACCTCCTTCCAGGATATAATATTTTTTCTCGGGGTTTTTGAAGAAATCAGATAACAGAAGATCATAACTAAAGAAAAGGCGCTTGCGGCTGTCTGAACTTCCTGAAAGGCCTATGTATCCGTATTGCGGCCGGCGGGCATACTGGTCAACCGGACGGCCCAGTATAAAATAATCATGCTGATCAGGGAGATAACCTGCCCTTAAAGTAATATCCCAGAAATTTCTGAGGTACCAGAACCCACTGGCTTCAACAGTAAGATCAGTGAATGCACCGGGCTTGTATAAGCCTCCCTGTGTAACATTCAATGTATAAGTATAATTCAGGAATTTTTTGGTGGGGTTGTATTGATTATAACTGACCGATCCTGCATTGACGACCTGGTTAGGTGTTTGCAGATAACCCAGATCAGTAGGGTCATAATTCACAGAACGGATAATGTTCTGCGCTGCAAAACGCAGCTTTCCACTTACTTTACCTACCCGCAGCATGGAATTAAAACCGTCATACGGGTTATTATTGAACACTTTGCTGTAATGACCGTATCCGCGGATATTGAAATTATTTTTTCTGTCATAAAAACTGAAATCAACACCGCTCACATTGGCGTCACGCTCAGGGCCATCCCTCAGCACATTCGTGTTGGTGAAGGTGATATATGACCTGCCTTTCAATGCCTGATCCAGTACAATGATATTATAGTTGGTAAGTGATTCGGTTTTAATTTCTGTTTTATCACCTGTGGTTTTATCACGGATGGTAGCATACATCGGCGCACCGATGGCATTAAAAAATCCAATGCCCAGTTTATTCTTGGTACGGCCTGATAATTTGATCGCATTATATAATTGCGTGCGGCCGGGATTTTTAACGATCTCAATATTGGGATCACTGGCAGCCATTTCAGCCACATCCTGATAGCCTCCTGGAGTAGCTCCTACCCTGCGGGAGTAGAAGAGACCTGATTTATTGAATATTTCTGTCCCTTCTGTAAAAAAAGGACGGTATTCATCAAACCGCACTTCATAAGGTGTGAGATTATTGACCACATTATCGGAAATGACCTGGCCAAAATCCGGTATCAATGTAGCATCCAGTGTAAAGCTTTCATTGATCCCGTATTTTACATCCATACCGCCGCTTTTTAACCATTCGGTACGGTAGCCGTCCCGCTCCGGTGTATTGCGAACACCAGTAGACAGATAAGGAGAAAAGCTAAGTCTTAGCGGCGGTTTAATATTCTTTATCCCCAGTAATAAACCAAACTGGTTTACAAAACCGTTGATCTGCGGGTCTACGAAATTCCAGAAGGTGGTCTCATTGCTTCTTCTAACGGAACGAAGGAATTGCAGTCCCCAGTCCTGTATTTCATCTTTGCTGAACCGGAGAGACAGATAGGGTATTTTCATCTCAACGATCCATCCATCATCCTGAATAGAGACTTTGCTCTCCCATACAGCGTCCCAGGTCTTATCACCATATTCGCCATAACCGAGCGTAAGGTTGGGTGCCAGGCGGGCATCTGTTTGCACATTGGAAGATGTAACGAGAAACTGGAACCCGTTCTGCTGATCGTGGTAGGTATCAAAAAAAACAGAGAAATAGTCTAAGTCTTTAAGCTGCTCTTCGTCACGGGCAGTGATCTGGCGGCGGATCAGGGTTGGATCATCATAAAGGTGGGCACCAATATAGATGGCATTATTATCATAGAGGACCTTTACTTCGGTCTTTTGAGAAGCAGACTTGCCAACATTCGGGAAGTTCTGTATAAAATCTGTTGCAGGTACCACTCCCTGCCAGGCAATATCATCCAACCGGCCATCAATTACAGGATGGCGATCAGTTTTGGTTGCGTGCAATGCTTTTCTCTGGGAGAATACAGTCAAATGGCCCAACAACAACAAACTCAGGAAGACGATTCTTCTTCTATGCATACAGTTAGTTCCCCAACAAATATAGAAGTCTGTATTGAAGGAGAGAAACTGCCCTGCAAAAAAACGCAGTTATATAGGATTTTTTCTATAAAATAAGGCTAATTCATCCTTTTTTTAAGAGTAATCACTTGCTCCTGAAGGTCATTGACAATAGTGGCCAATTGCCCCATATCCCAGCGTTGTTGCTGGCTGGCTTTTGAAATCACCATTTGTGCCTGCCACATTTCCAGCACATCCTCTGTGTTCATGGTATAAGGATGGTAAACAGGGTTATCGCTGACAAGGGTCAGTTTGTTTTTGGTACGTGCTGCTTTCTGCACTCGTTTATACACGATGCCTTCGTTGCGGGACACCACGATGCAGGCAGCATCATTCTTAATATCATCCAGGTTATCCACTTTCTCTCCTACGATCACTGAACCGCTGGGGGTAGGCAGCATAGAGTCTCCAATGATCTCAAAAGCACGATAATTGCCACCCGCAAGCATGGGAAGGGTGAAAGTGTTCAACTCATCAATAAATTCGGGATCGGCATAGCCGGCGAGATAGCCAGCCGCCGCTTTTACCGGTACAAAGGGAATATCTGTACGGCCGGAAGCCAGTTTCATAGCCCGGCGTTTTGCCAGGTAATTACTTTTATTGTCACTCAGGTCCTTTCTTAAAATATCATCCAGGGTCAACTTAAAAATATCGCATACCGCTTCGAGCACATCGATACGAGGCTCCGCTCTCTCTTCCTCATAGGCCCCAAGCAGGGAGCGTTTGATACGGAGCTTATTTGCGAATTCTTCCTGGGTCCAACCGCGTAACTTACGGAGGTATTTCAGGTTCTGATTGGATATTGCCATATTAAACTAACTTATTTAGTGCAAAATACTAATTTTTTTAACATTACAAAAATTTGCTTAGACTTTTTTACTGGTTAAATTATGGGCCGCTCTTCCCGCCTTACCGGTAAGGCGGGAAGACGGGAAGGAGGTATTGACTGCAGGCATTGTGTTAGAGTGTGAAAGGTGACATGCCTTTGATATAAAATCCATTGACACTTCAAAAAATAATATCAATTTTGCACCTTCTATGGCTACAAAGAAAAAAACTGCACGTGCTAAAAAAGCCGGTGCACCGAAGGTAACAGGAAAGCAAAAGCCTGTAATACTGATCACGAATGATGATGGCGTAACTGCTCCGGGTATCATGAACCTGGTGGAAGCTGTAAAGGATATGGGAAAGATCGTGGTGGTGGCACCAGACAAACCACAGTCGGGCATGGGCCATGCCATTACCATTGGCCAGCCGCTCCGCCTCCACAAAGTGAATATGTTTGGCGATATTGAAGCCTATTCCTGCACCGGCACACCTGTGGATTGCGTAAAGCTCGCAGTAGACAAAATTCTCCACCGCAAACCCGATCTCTGCCTCAGCGGAGTGAACCATGGCGCCAACCATAGTATCAATGTGATCTACTCCGGTACCATGTCCGCAGCAGTGGAAGCAGCCATAGAAAGTATTCCGTCAGCAGGCTTTTCTCTCTTAGACTACAGTATTGAAGCAGATTTTACCGGAGCAAGAAAATATGCCCGGTTGGTAGTAGAAAAAATGCTGCAAACCAAGCTGGACAAGCATACTGTTTTCAATGTGAACATACCTGCCCTGCCGGTCAATCTCCTGAAAGGACTGAAGATCTGCAAGCAGGCCTATGCCAAGTATGAAGAGGATTTTATTCAGCGTGAAGATCCACATGGGCGCAGGTATTACTGGCTGACCGGAGAGTTTGTGAACTTTGACAAAGGGAAAGATACAGATGTGTGGGCCCTGGCCAATGGCTATGTTAGTGTAGTGCCTGTACAATTTGATCTGACAAACTACGTTTTAAAGTCCAAACTGGAAAAACTCTGGAAATAATGATGTTATTTAAAAGAGATAATTTGCAACTCGGACTGATCCTGGGACTGATAGGCCCCATACTGGGATTGGTCGTTATTTATTTTTTGAAATTCTCCTCCATCAGTTTCAGCGATTTCCTGGACGAGTTTTTCAACAATAATAAGCTGATCACTTCCATAGGATCATTGTCATTACTGGCCAACGTGATCCTGTTCACCATTTTTGTCAACACACGCAGAGACAAAACAGCAAGAGGAATATTTTTAGTTACACTTGTATTTGGCATTGCCATACTGATATTAAAGATCCTGAACTAACTGCTTATAAATACAGCATCAGCCGCAACCGGAAGATTAACTTTCCGGAAGCATTCTTCTCCTATCTTTGGCCTAATCAATCATGAAATACTACATCATCGCAGGGGAAGCATCAGGCGATCTGCATGGCAGCAACCTGATCAAAGAAATCAGGAAGCTCGACACATCTGCACAGATCCGTTGCTGGGGTGGCGACAAAATGCAGGCTGCCGGAGGCGAGCTCGTCAAACACTACCGCGATCTTGCTTTTATGGGCTTTACTGAAGTGCTGATGAATCTTCGCACTATTTTCCGCAACCTCAGGTTTTGCAAGGAAGATATTATCGCTTATCAACCCGATACACTGATCCTGATCGATTATCCCGGCTTCAACCTTCGCATCGCCAAATGGGCAAGAACGCAGGGATTGAAAGTGATCTACTATATCAGTCCGCAGGTATGGGCCTGGAAAGAAGGAAGAGTACGAATGATGAAACAATGTATTGATAAAATGCTGGTCATTCTTCCTTTTGAAAAAGATTATTTCAAAAACAAGTGGAACTGGGAAGTGGAATATGTTGGTCATCCGCTGGTGGAAGTAATTGAAGCAAAGCAGGCAGACAAACCCGAAAAACCTTTTGCCGATAAACCCATCATTGCCCTGTTGCCCGGCAGCCGCAAACAGGAAATACTGAAAAAGCTTCCCATCATGCTTGCGCTCAGTCCACGCTTTCCCGATCACCAGTTCATCGTGGCCAAAGCACCTGGTGTGGAAGAAAGTTTTTATGATGAACTGATGAAAGGGTATACCAATGTGTCGTATGTTTCCAATCAAACCTATTCACTGTTGCAACAGGCCCAGGCTGCATTGGTCACTTCAGGCACTGCCACACTCGAAACTGCTTTATTCGGCGTGCCGGAAGTAGTCTGTTATAAAGGTTCTCCTATCTCTTACGAGATCGCCAAAAGAGTGATAAAGGTGAAATACATTTCACTGGTCAATCTTATCATGGACAAGCCGGTGGTAAAAGAACTGATCCAGCATGAGCTCACTGTCGATAACCTGTACCGGGAATTGAATGAGCTCCTGACCAATGAAAAAAGAAAAGCCCAACTGGCCAAAGATTACAGTGAGTTGAAAAGAATATTAAGTGAAGGCGGCCATGCTTCGCATAAAGCGGCTTTGTCAATTGTCCACTATCTCTAGGGCAAATAAGCCCGTCTTATTTCCGTAACAATTTTACAGCCAGGATGATCAGGCAAATAATAAATACCAGCAGGCTGATACGGTTAATGCTGTGCATATAACCGATCCATTTGCTTTTGGGGCGGGAAGGGTCTTTCTTTTTGATAAATAAATATTCTGCCAGTTGTCTTAACACTCCCATGAGGCGAAGTTAGGACAATACATCCTTTTTCTCCAGCAATCTTTCCAGCAACACAGATTGATTCTTTGCCCGCACCAGGTTCTGGCCTGCATACACCGGCACATAATACCGGTCATTATTCAAATAATCCGTCAAAAAACGCAATGCCTGCATATAGGTCATAAAAAGAGCGGCATAATAGAAATGATCTTTTTCTGAAGGTGTCAGTTCATCTTTCATTTCTTCATGATAGCCTTCTACAATAGCGCGGTAAAAATTTTCCCGGATAAAAATATCGTCCGTATTCTTTCCTTCTTCATTAACGGGGGATAAATAAGTACGCATCATGTCGCCAATATCACTGATAAAATAGCCGGGCATTAAAGTATCCAGGTCAATTATGCATATTCCCTTACCACCTGCATCAAACAACACATTGCTGATCTTGGTATCATGATGGGTCACTCTCAATTTGAAGGAAGGGTCGGCTTTTATCCTTTTATACTCTTCCACAATGCCTGCCTGCTGAATAAGCATTTGCGAAAGCCCTTTTGTTTCCTTTACTCTTGCCGGATTGCCCAGGTCCAGTGCGGTCAGGAATTCTTCATACCGGTATTCCAGGTCATGAAAAGAAGGAATGGTGATGCGCAACCGGCTTACATCCATTCCGGATAATAACCGTGTGAACCGGCCAAACTGCCTGGCCGCTTCATAAGCCTGGCCCGCGGTTTCAACTGTATCCTTGGAATGCGAACCATTCACAAAAGGGAATAAACGGAAATACCCTTCTCCTTCACGGTAGATCAATGACCGCCCCTGCTGACTGGAAAGTGGTGCAATAAAATTATATTCCGGATGATGCAATTGCAGATAATCCGATATCAGCTTCATATTGTAAGCGATATCCGTTGGTGAAGAAAACACGTCCTGGTTTATCCTTTGCAGGATATATGCCTGGTCGTGCACGGAAACCTTCCATGTATGGTTAATAAGACCTGTGCCGATCTTTTCCAGTTTCACTTCGCTACCCTGCAGTCCATACTCTGCCAAAACAGATTCACTCATCACGTTCAGTTTAAATAGATCGTTTAGTACTCATCATTCAGTGCAAACACAGGCTTTCTGTACATCCATTGCCCACCTGTAAAATCGGGGAACTCCACGGTCTGATTGCCCAGTCCGATGGATTGCTCACTCAGTGGTGTGATAGCGCTCCATGCTGCCGCATCATACACATCCATTGGTGTAGGTTGATTGCGCTTGATGGATTCAATAAAGGAATGTATCACAAAGAAATCCATCCCGCCATGTGCAGCGCCTGCAGTTTCCTTGCTCCATTTTTGCCAGAGCGGATGATCATATTTCGTCAGCCAGTCTGCTGCATTGTCCCATTGATGCGGTTTGGCTGATTTATCCTGTATGTAAATGCCTTTGTTCACATCCATCCAAAGCCCTTCGGTGCCCTGCACCCTGAAGCCTAAAGAGTAAGGCCTTGGCAGGTTGGTATCATGTTGCAGCAAGATGGTTTCGCCGTTTGCGCATAACAATTGCGTAGTAACTATATCCCCCAACTTAAATTCCACTTTGGCATTGGGATGATCAGCGCCGCCTTTCTTAACGATATACTGATGCAGCCCTCTGCTTTTGGTAGCAAAAGAACTGAGGCTTACAAAACGGTTGCCGCGGTTGATGTTCACGTAATGAGCGATAGGCCCTATTCCATGTGTGGGATACAGATCACCATTGCGGTGAACAGAGTGATCAGTTCTCCATTTTGCTTCTGAGAAACCTTTTTCACCAAACTCAACACCATATCCATAAGGATGGATACCATCATTGAATTTTACTTCCCGCAGGTCATGCTGGTATCCGCCTTGCAGATGCACCAGTTCGCCAAACAATCCCTGCCTTACCATATTCAATACAGCCATCACATCACGGCGATAGCAAACATTTTCCATCATCATCACATTTGCCTGGTAGCGTTCGGCAGCTTTTACTACATCCCAATGGTCCTGCAGGGTAATACCCAGTATCACTTCAGTGCCCACATAGCGGATGCCGGCTTCCAGCGCTCCGATGATCATAGGCTTATGCCATTCCCAGGGCGTGGCAATGATCACGGCATCGAGCCCCTTGGTAGCAATCAGTTTTTTCCAGGCATCTGTGCTGCCGGTATAGATCTGCGGCATCTTTTTCCCGCTTTTTGTGATCATGTCGCTGGCACTCTTCAACATTCTTTCATCAATATCGCAGATAGCTACAAGTTCCGTATCAGCCCTGCGCAATACCAGGTCAAGATGGTTTTGCCCCCGGAGCCCCACTCCTATTATTCCGATCTTTACTTTGGTATCCGGCTTTGTGGAGCCCCATATATCAGCAGAAGGAAGAAAAGCCAATGAAGCGGCAGCAAGTCCTCCGGTTCTGACAAATTCTTTTCGATTCATGTGTATGGTTTTAATTGACTGGGCGTGAATATAGAGGATAATAGCACAGAAAGAGCATGCAAACGGTTGTGCAAAATGGGCATTCCACAAATAAGTGTACAATTGACAAGTTTTACTTAGATTTATTTTTTAAACTACTCCCCGTGAAATACAAGGCTTTTCTGTTTGACATGAATGGAACGATGATCGACGACATGCAATATCATATCAAGGCATGGCATTATTTGCTGAATGAGCTGGGAGCAGGCATTTCAATGGAACGGATGAAACAAGAGTGCTACGGAAAAAACAATGAATTGCTGGAACGGATATTCCCCGGCCGGTTTTCGGAAGAAGAAAAACATACAATGAGCTGGGAAAAAGAAAGGCAATACCAGAAAGCGTTCCGCCCCTATCTGAAACTGCTGGATGGATTGCCTGAAGTGCTGGAAAAAGCCAGGCAGCAGGGCATTAAAATGGCTATTGGTTCAGCGGCCATCATGTTCAATATCGATTTTGTACTGGATGAATTGCATATCCGCCCTTATTTCGATACCCTGATCAGCGCAGATGAAGTAAAGCTAAGCAAACCGGACCCGGAAACATTCCTGTCCTGTGCAGCAAACCTGCATACAGATCCGGCCGATTGCCTGGTGTTTGAAGATTCACCAAAGGGTGTTGAAGCCGCTGCCAATGCAGGGATGGATTGCATGGTAATTACTACATTGCATGATCCGGTTGATTTTGCAGGGCAGAAGAATATCATTGGGTTTATAAAGGATTATACTTCCTTTGCCTGGTGAAATTATTGATCTAAACGGCCGGTAAATTTGCGGCCACGCTTGTTGTATGACAAAATACCAAAACCAAACGCGTCTCTTAGCTGCAGTGGATTGTATCATTTTCGGTTTCGACGGAAATGCGCTCAAACTATTGCTGGTACAAAGGGCCATCCAACCTGAAAAAGGCCGGTGGAGCCTAATGGGCGGCTTTATTCAACCAACAGAAGATGCGGATACCGCAGCCCTGCGCATTCTCAAAAAACTGACCGGGCTTGAAGGAGTATATCTCGAACAGCTCCATACTTTTTCGGACCCGGACCGCGATCCCATCGAACGGACCTTATCCGTTACCTATTTTGCCCTGATCGACATTCACCAGTATGAAAAGCAATTGAGTGATGAATACCATGCAGAATGGTTCCCGCTGACAGAAATACCTTCATTGATCTTTGATCATTCTGAAATGGTAAAAATGGCCAGGGAAAAACTAAGATATAAAGCTGCTTTGCATCCACTGCTGTTTGAACTGCTGCCAAAAAAATTCACGCTGCCCCAATTGCAGAATCTTTACGAATGCGTGTACGACGCTTCATTCGATAAACGGAATTTTACCCGCAAAGTGCTGTCTACCCGGCTGCTGGTAAAACAAAAAGACAAGGACAAAGGCAATTCAAAAAAAGGAGCATTCTTTTATAAACTGGACAACAGGCATTATAAGGCCCATTTCCATTCTTTCCTGAATATTATTCCCAATCCGCCAATCAAATAAGAGGGATTTTTTTATTCAGGCAACAAGTGTTAATTTGACACGAATTAAAGCTATATGAAATATACAAAAAAACATCTGGCACCACTCCTTGCAGCACCGGTCCTCCTACTGACCGCTTGCAACAATGAACCTAAAAACGAAACCGGCTCAGCCCCCAAAACAGATACCATGCAGTTTTCTATTACCGAAAAACCTTACGGCAGTTATAATAACGAACCAGTGACGCAATACACGCTGACCAATCCCAGCGGCATGCAGGTCAGCATCATCAATTACGGAGGAACAGTAACTGATATTATTACACCCGATAAACAAGGCAATAAGGGAAATGTAGTGCTTGGATACAATTCCCTTGAAGGGTTTCTTCAAAAAGACAATCCCTATTTTAATGCCCTCATCGGACGATATGGCAACCGTATTGATAAAGGAAAATTCAAACTGGACGGAAAGGAATATACCCTTGCCGGCAATGACCATGGCAACAGCCTGCACGGCGGTAATAAAGGGTATGATAAAGTGATGTGGAAAGCTGCCAAGCTTCCCGGCGACAGCAGCCTTGAACTGACTTACCTGAGCAGGGATGGTGAAGAAGGTTATCCCGGCAACCTCAACATTAAAGTGATCTATACGCTTACAGCAGCCAATGAGTTGAAAATCGATTACAGTGCCACTACTGATAAAGCTACACCGGTGAACCTGACCAACCATTGTTATTTCAATTTGTCAGCCGGTAAAGATTCAACCATCCTGGGGCATGAATTGCAGATACTCGCCGATCGCTTTACTGAAGTAAATGATAACCTGATCCCAACAGGTAAGCTTCCTGACGTAAAAGGCGGCCCTATGGACTTTACCTCTTTTAAAATAATCGGGAAAGACCTTCCACAAGTAAAAGGTGGTTATGATCATAACTGGGTGCTGAACAAAAAAGAAGGCAGCTTTGAAAAAATTGCCAGCCTCCGCGATACGGCCAGTGGCCGCCAGATGGATGTTTGGACCAGCGAGCCCGGCCTGCAATTCTATTCCGGCAATTTCCTGGATGGCAGCCTGGCACAAACACGCAATGGAGCAAAATATGTAAAACATGCAGGGCTTTGCCTGGAAACACAGCATTTTCCTGATTCACCCAATCAACCTTCTTTCCCTAATACTATACTGAAACCAGGAGAAACGTATAAACAAACAACCGTGTATGCGTTTTCTGTAATAAAATAGGAGGAAGTAAAAACTTCCTCCTTTACCAAAACTAATCGCTTATGAAGGTAGAGATCCCTTCTGTGCTTAACTCTACCCCGGTGCAATATTATGATTGAAATATCAATGCTTTTATTGAATGACGGGTGAATTGCTGATTTCATGCAATAAACTGTATAACGCCCGTTAACTCTGCAATCCCAATCTTCTCCCGATATCTGATGTAAACACATTTTGCGGATCATATTTTCTTTTCACCGCAAGCCATTGATCGTATTGCGGATACATGGCCTGGAACATTTCCTTATCCAGCATGGAATCTTTGCCTAGATAAATACGGCCTCCTGCTTTTAATACTTCTGCATCCATTTTTTTGGTAAACGTGCGCAGGTTCTTGGTAACAGGAAAATCAATTGCCAGTGTATATCCTTCAAACGGAAAAGATAGGATACCCTGTCCATGCCCCATCTTTTTAAACACATTCAGAAAAGGAGTGCAACCACTGGAAGCGATCATTTCGATGATCCTTTTTACATTCTCTGCTCCTTCCCTGCCGGGAGGGATCACAAACTGGTATTGAATGAATCCTCTTTTACCATAACCTTTGTTCCAGTTATTGATCATATCGAGCGGGAAAAAGAATTTTTCATAATGAATAAATTCTTTTGGTGAATTCTGTACAAACGCGATCACACGGTTCAGCATCTTTACCGTTACACTGTTCAGCAAAAAGCCGGGAAGAAAGAATGGTACGGTGAGCTTTGATTTCTTATGCAGCTTTAGCGGTTCCTTGCGCAGGGAAGGCGGAAGATCATTTAAACCGGCCGCATTCCCGACCGTCAATACACCGCTGCCCAGCTTGCTGCCTTTTGCCAGCGGGTCAACCCAGGCAACAGAATAATTGAAATGACCATATTCCTCCAGCGCTTTCAGCATCTCTTCCAGGTTTTTTACCTTGATGGATTTCTGCTTGAAATAAGTGGTCTCAACCTTTCGCAGGCGGATCTTTGCAGAGAGGATCACTCCTAAAAGACCGAGTCCTCCGAAATTGGCTTCAAACAGGTCAGCATGCTCTGTTCTCGAAGCAGTAACCACTTCGCCGCTTGCCAGCATGATGTTAAATGAAATGACGCAATTGTAGAAAGAGCCATCCACGTGGTGGGCCTTGCCATGTATATCATTGGCGATAGCGCCGCCAATGGTCACGAATTTAGTGCCGGGACAGATCATCGGCAGCCAGCCTTTGGGGCCAAATACATTGATGATCTCTTCAAGGCTCACACCGGCTTCACATTCCAGTATCCCTTCTTTTTCATCCCATCCGAGAAAATGATTAAGATGCGTGCAGATAGCTACCCGGCCGTTTTCATTTGTGGCCTGATCGCCATAGCTGCGTCCCAGTCCGCGGGGTACCAGATTGCCCTGCTTAACGGTTTTCAGCACTTCCGGTTCAGAAGAAGGGAAAAAATTATAGGATGCCGTTACAGGGAAATTACCCCAGCCCGCCAGTTTCTCTTTTTGTTTTACTGCCATGGTGTAAACTTATTATATACAGCAGGATATTCATAACTTTTACGATTAAAAAATTGCTTTGCTCTCAGGAACTCAGCTTTTTCAGCCTGGTCTTATTCAGCAGGAATATTTTTTTGCCATTTACATTTATGATCTTCTCTTTGATCAGTTCATTCATTACACGGAACAGGGTTTCATAAGTAGTTCCGGTGAAAGAAGCAATATCCTGCTTGCTTAAGAGGATATCAATATATCCTTCCTTTGATTCCCCAAACCGTTTATGCAGCAATAGCAATGTTTCGGAAAGCCGGCCTTTCACTTCCATGTGTGCCAGGTTCCTCATTCTTTTTTCTGCGTCCTGCAATTCATTCGCAAAAAATTTCATGAGCTGGTAGGTGAGCTGATGATTGGCTTCCAGGCTTGTTTCAAAAAAAGCAAGATCAATAAAGCAAACGGTGGAAGGCGTCAGGGCTGTTGCGGTAACAGGATAAACCTTGTCGCTGCCCAGCCCGCGATAACCGATAATATCGCCCTGCTGAGCAAAATTAATGACCAGTTCTTTCTCTCCCCATTGTTTATGAACTTTGATAATACCTTCATATAAAAAATAAATGCCCTGCACTTTTTCGTTTTCCCTAAAAAGGACCTCTCCTTTATTTAACCGGTAATTTTTTTTATGTACAGCTACAGCGGGAAGCCAACTGGCCAGACTGTTCCGGCAAAGAAAACAACTCGCTAGATCGCAACTATTTGTATCCTTTTTCATCGGCCCAAAAATAAAGCATCTGGCTCCTTTTTAGAAATATTGCATACTTAGGATAAATCATACAATTTTGACTGTTTTATTTAATAAAATATGATTTATATCATATTTTTGCAGAAAACTACATAAAGCATATGGAAGACGATTTTGATTATCCCCATGCCTACAAGCCCATTATGGCAGGATTATTCGCCGGCATTGTCGCATCCGTGTTGAATATCTTTTATGATGCGATCTTCAGAGGAGCAACAGGTTTCAGCTTACCGGAACTCATCAATGTATCCACTATTATTTTCGGGACCCTTTTTGTTCTTCTTGTAGCAGGAACGGTGTTTGCCATTATGGACAGGTACATGAAACATGCTACCGTCCCTTATATTATCCTGTTTGTTGTACTCACCCTGCTTTGTGTTCAACTCGCTTTGCATGTAAACCGGACAGACAACCTGGTGCAGAAGCTGGAATTCCGTCATCTACTACTGGGTATCGTAATTATTTCCGGCGCTTCTGCAGCTTTCCTTGTTCCTATCCTGGTTAAGCGATCAACAGGAATAGTTTGATTTTTCATTTATCATCATCATTCGTTAATGAGCAAACATCAACTCTTTAAGAACGGCATTCCTATCTCCGTAGCCCTCACTGACAGCCTGGAGGTCGAAAATGTAAAACCCCGTAATGTCAACAACAGGATACGTATACTGTTGATATCACTCTATGCTTTCCTGATCGCCGTTTGCGTCAGTTTTATAGCCAAAGGACTGGTTTTACTGATCAGCCTTCTCACCAATATTTTCTTTTATGGCCGTTTTTCACTGGCTGCTTCCAGTCCTGCAGGACATTCGCTTGGCTGGTTTGTGATCCTTATACCTGTTATCGGCGGCATTATTGTAGGGTTGATGGCGAAATACGGATCAAAAGCCATTCGCGGGCATGGCATTCCTGAAGCAATGGAACAGGTGTTGGTGAATCAAAGCCGTATAAAACCTGCAGTCACTTATCTCAAACCGCTTTCTTCTGCTATTGCTATCGGAAGTGGGGGCCCCTTTGGTGCGGAAGGGCCGATCATTGCAACTGGTGGTGCTTTGGGTTCCACTATTGGACAGTTGCTGAAGATCACTCATAACGAAAGAAAAATATTATTAGCGGCTGGTGCTACTGCAGGCATGTCTGCTATTTTCGGAAGTCCCATTGCTGCTATCTTTCTTGCGATAGAATTGTTGTTGTTTGAATTCTCGCCCCGCTCCATCATACCGGTTGCACTGGCTTGCATTACCGGTGCGGCCGGGCATCATTTTCTTTTTGAGCAGGGGCCTGTATTTGGATTACCGGGTATCATTGAGACTCCCTCCAATAGCGCCTTGTTTGGTTATAGTATTATTGGGCTTATCATTGGTGTTTTATCTGTACTTGTTACCCGATGTGTTTATTTTATCGAAGACTGTTTTGAAAAACTTCCTGTCCATTGGATGTGGTGGCCATCGATAGGAGGATTATGTGTAGGCATAGTGGGTTATTTCTTTCCTCGGACAATGGGTGTGGGATATGATAACATCAGCGGATTGCTGACAGGCAATCTTCCCATGCAGCTCATATTTTCACTTTGCATCATGAAATTTATTTCGTGGTCAGTAGCGCTTGGCAGCGGCACTTCCGGAGGCACACTGGCGCCTTTGCTCACTATCGGGGGAGCAACAGGCATTTTGCTTGGAACAAGCCTGTCCTATTTTTTTCCCAATATCGGTATAAGCCTTCCTCTTGCCGCCCTGGTGGGTATGTCATCCATGTTTGCAGGTGCATCGAGAGCTTTACTCACATCCATCCTGTTCGCCATAGAAACCACTTCCCAGTCCAATGCTTTGCTTCCTTTGCTGGCAGCCTGCACCGCTTCTTATTTTATTTCTTTCTTCCTGATGGAAAATACCATTATGACGGAAAAGATCGTACGCCGCGGAATAAAAACACCTTTTTCTTATGAGCCTGATCTGCTAAGAAAAATAACAGTCAGACAGGTTTTTCAAAAAAATAAATTGTTGCTGAATGAAGGAACGCCTATTGACGAGGCCAAAGAATCGCTCAATAAAATGAATGACTATAAGGACAATCATTTTATTGTTGTGAATGACAAAGGTGAATGCCGTGGATTGATCTCCACGTTTGAGCTTTTCAATACTGAAATGCCGGCTTCGCAACCGGTAAGCACCATTTCCACCCATGATGTTGAACCCATCCTGCCTGATGCAACGCTGAGTGAGGCATTGGAAAAAATGGCTTCAACCAATACAGACACATTACCCGTTGTCAATAATCTTCAAACCCAACATGTGGTTGGCGTACTTTCCTGGGAAGACATTGCCAATGCTTATCAATACAATTCCGGTAACCAGGAGATCAAAAGACAGATCTCTTTGAAGAGGACAGGCCTGAGAATGCTGGTCAGAGGAAAGAAGATCATCAGCCTCAAACCAGCACTCCAGGTAAAAAGAAAATAATAGAGTTATTCGCTTCGCAATGCTTTCACCGGGTTGGCTACCGCAGCTTTTATAGCATGGAAGCCAACGGTAAGCAGTGCAATACAAACCGCACCAAGTCCGGCCGCAGCGAACATCCACCATTTGATATCGATGCGGTAAGCATAATCCTGCAGCCATTTGTTCATCGCCCACCAGGCAATAGGTGAAGCGATCACCAGCGCGATCAGTACCAGTTTCACAAAATCGGATGATAATATCCGTACAATGCCCGCCACTGATGCGCCCAGCACTTTCCGGATACCGATCTCTTTTGTACGCTGGAAAGAAGTGATGATGGCGAGTCCAAACAATCCCAGGCAACTGATGATAATGGCAATCACTGTAGCCATATTGATCAGCCTGGAAAGATTGCGTTCCTGTTTATACATCGCCTCCAGTTCCTGGTCGTAAAATTTATATCCAAACGAACCCGCGGGATAAAAAGAGCTCCACTTTTGCTCAATGCTTTTAAGTGTTTGCTGCCATCTGGCCGGGTCCTTATCATTCAGTTTGATATTAATAGTACCGACATCTGACTTATCCATCATGAGTGCCACCGGATCGATCGTATTGTGGAAATCCTGCAAATGAAAATCTTTTACCACGCCCACGATCGGAAATTTTTGACCCGGCCATCCTATCATTTTGCCAATTGCATTCTGAGGAGAAGAAAAACCAAATGCACGCACAGCCATTTCATTGATCACAAATTCGCGGATGGTGTCAGAAGGCAGAAGATTCCTGCCTGCCAGCAGCGTCATTCCATAAAGAGGTATATAAGAAGTGTCGACTGCTTTGCGGAACACCTGCCGCTTTACCGGCTCCTTTGTTGCATCGCCACCACTGTATTCATACATACTGGAAGAATAATTGGACGTCATTGGCTTTATTCCCAGCGATATCATATTAATACCTGATTCTTTTTTCAGTTCTTCGACAAATGCAAGATGTTTATCCTTATATGCTTTATTCCGTTGCAGTTTCCAGGGTATGTCAACCAGCACCACGGCGTCTTTGTCAAATCCCATATCTTTTTTAACGGTATAGCTCAACTGTGCGCCCATGATCAGTGCGCCAACAATAAAAGCCTGGGCTATCACAAACTGGAATACGATCAATACTTTCCGCAACACCAAACGCTTATTGCCAACGGTCCATACACCCTGTCCACGCATAATGCTTACCGGTTGCACTTTCGCGATCAGCCATGCAGGATACCAGCCTGAAAGAAGAGTAACACATAATACCAGTGGAATAATAAACAACAGTAATCCATAAGTATTGGAATGCTCCAGCATGCCTTCAGGCATAAGATCACGGAGCAGGAAAAATCCCAGTTTAGCTAAAAAGAAGGCAAGCACAACAGACATTATCACGGTTGCCAGGGTTTCTGCCAGTATTTGTCCGATAAGCGCTTTCCGCCCACTGCCCAATACTTTGCGTACGCCTATCTCTTTGCTTCGTTGAGGCACCAGCGCTGTGCTCAGATTGATATAGTTGATGCAGGCCAGTATCAACAGGAATCCACCAAGGCCGATCAATCCATATAGAACTGGTTTGCTTGCTTTTCTTTGATCGTATTCCCTGATGTGATTGGAAAAATGCGATTCAGACATGGAGACCAGTTCATACCAGCGTTTTATTTTAAATGGCGATGGCTGATTCTTTTCAAACTCTTTCCATTTCTGTGTGGCCACTGCAGAGATCTGTGATAATACTTTTGCAGTATCTGCATTTTTTGCCAGTTGAAGATATACCCTATCGCTGCCATTTGTATTGGTCCAGGTATTGAGCTCATACACTTTGGGTTTCAGGTACCAGAATTCCTGCGCGGTAAATTCAGTAGGATAATCCAGGTCTTTCACAATACCTGAGATCGTTTTCTGTATGGTATCATTATAGGTAATCGTTTTACCGATAAGCTGTGTCGGCTGCAGGTCTCCAAAATAAGCTTTGGCGTGGCTTTGCGTCAGCACCACATTTTCAGGCGCATTAAAAGCAGTGGCCTTATTTCCAGCCAGCCAGGTATAAGGCACCATGCCGAAATAAGAGGAATCGGTAGCCACCACACTTTTAGGTTCTTCCACCAGTAAGGGTTCGCTATCCGGTCTTTCTATCTTTACTGTATTGACCCATGTCCCATATACAGGCACTACACGATCCAATCCATTCACCTGCTCCCGGATGCCCTGGTAAAGTGGGGCAGAAACACCGCCGTTGTAGGATTCCTTTTCATCAAAAATGAATCCTGTTACCAGTCTGTATGTATGTTCCCTATCCGGCAATTTCTTATCGAAACTGAATTCATAACTGACAATGCTGTAAATGATCCAACAGGCACTGATGCCGATAGCCAGACCTAATACATTAAGTGCCGTGAATAAACGATAACGGCCCAGGCGACGGAAAAGGGTTTTGAGCGAAGGAGGCATGCTATTAGTTTTTGATGAAAAGATGGCATCTCATGACACCATGAACTGGAACCAGATATTTTCGTTCCAATTTTATAAATAGCTATGAATCAAGGAGATTATTAGGGAAGTAAGAAGAAAGTGTTCGTTTACGGACAGTAGGTGTCCGGTTGCGGACGTAACTTAATCACCCAACCTGTTTTCCTGCCTGATAAAGAAGTGCAATAATGAACAAGATGAGTGAAGCAACGATTTAGGGCCAAGAGGCCGATCAATTGCAGCTAAGAAGGCAGCAAGAACAAGGAAAAAAGAAAAAGCATGAAAACAATAAACTAAAAGCCTGCCTGTATAAAGAAAAGCATCTGTTATTTCAAGCCAAGCAGGGACTTATTCAACAATTCATTACTTCCCGCTCCTGCAAAATCATCAAATGCTTTTTCGGTAACGCGAATGATATGGTCCTTTATAAAACCGGCTCCTTCGCGTGCACCATCCTCGGGATGTTTGATGCAGCATTCCCATTCCAGCACTGCCCAGCCTGCATAATCATACGCAGTCAGCTTGCTGAACACGGATTTGAAATCAACCTGCCCATCACCAAGTGAACGGAAACGTCCGGCCCTGTCAATCCAGTTCTGGTATCCTCCATAAACTCCTTGTTTGCCATTCGGATTGAACTCTGCATCCTTTGCATGGAACATCCGGATACGTTCATGATAATGATCAATGAACGAAAGGTAATCCATTGCCTGCAACACGAAATGTGATGGATCATATAAAATGCAGGCCCTTTTATGACCATTTACTTTTTCAAGGAACATTTCATAGGAAATACCGTCATGAAGATCTTCGCCTGGATGTATCTCATAGCAGAGATCGATACCATTCTCATCAAATTCATTTAAGATGGAAAGCCATCGGGAGGCCAGTTCTGTAAACCCCGTTTGTACCAGTCCTGCAGGCCGCTGCGGCCACGGATAGACCGTATGCCATAATAAAGATCCGCTGAAAGTGCCATGCGCATTCAATCCGAGATTACGGGACGCTTTTGCGGCATATTTCAATTGCTGCACTGCCCATTCGGTCCTTGCTTTCGGATCACCATGGAGTGATGCCGGCGCGAACCCATCAAATAATACATCATAGGCCGGATGCACTGCTACCAGTTGCCCCTGCAAATGCGTAGAGAGTTCCGTTATTTCCACACCGGCTTCTTTTACGATGCCATTTATTTCATCTGCGTAAGTCTTGCTTTCGGCTGCTTTTTTAAGGTCTATCATACGCGGGTCCCAGGTCGGGACCTGCACTCCCGTAAAGCCCAGCGATTTTGCCCATTTGCAAATAGATGAAAGCTGGTTGAAAGGTTTGTTATCACCGGCAAATTGTGCAAGAAAAATACCCGGGCCTTTTATCGTTCTCATAATACCTGCTTTAATGAATGATGGATAAGAAGATTAAAAAAAAGAGCGCTTAGAAAGCTGTCCATTTCATATCGCTTTGCGCAGAGGCAACTACTTTGTCTATGAAATTCATACCGCGGATGCCATCTTCCACACCAGGGAAGTCGAGCGCTTCAGCAGAAGGCGGCTGACCTTGCAGTTTGAACTGTAAGGTCAATGCGAAATTCCGGTACAGATTGGCAAATGCTTCGATATACCCTTCCGGATGTCCGCCCGGCGTACGCAAATTATGTTTGGCATAACTGCTGAGATAACCACCGCCGGCGCGTAATAACTGAACAGGTTGATCGAGCGGTTTATATATTAATGTATTGGGTTCCTGTTGCGTCCATTCAAGACCACCATTCTCTCCGTATATTCTTATTTTTAACGGATTTTCTTCCCCTGCAGCAACCTGAGAAGCCATCAACACACCTGTTGCACCATTATCGAATCTCAGCAAAACATTTCCATCATCATCAAGCAGGCGCCCCTGTACCATGATATTAAGGTCTGCACAAAGATGGGTGATCTTTGCACCGGTGATGTATTCTGCCAGATGTGCCGCATGTGTTCCGATATCTCCCATACAGCCGCTTTTTCCTGAACGGGCCGGATCTGTACGCCAGGCAGCCTGTGCATTGCCTTCGAGCTCTGATAAACGGCTTAGCCATCCCTGCGGATATTCAACATACACTTTTCTTATTTTACCCAATACTCCGCTTTTCACCATTTGTTTTGCCTGCTTCACCATCGGGTAGCCGGAATAAGTGTGCGTGAGCATCAGGCTTAATCCTGTTGCATCCAGTTTTTGTTTCAACTGATGGGCCTCCTCCAGTGAAAATGTCATCGGTTTTTCGATCACCACGTGAAAGCCTTTGTCAAGTGCCATCATAGCCGGATCAAAGTGCACATAGTTGGGCGTAACGATACTTACAAAATCGATCCGCCTGTTGGCAGGCAAAGCAGCTTCCTTATTGAGCATAGCTTCATAATCACGATAGATCCTTTCTTCATCCAGGTATAAAGAGTGGCCTGATTCAATGGCAATTTGAGGATCATGACTTAAAGCGCCGGCAACGAGTTCTATTTGTCCATCCATGAGTGCCGCACTGCGGTGTATGGCCCCTATGAATGCACCCTGTCCGCCACCGATCATTCCCATTCTCAATTTTCTTTTCATCCGTCAGTATGATTAAACGATTAGATATTAGTTTACAAAGGGTAAGGAGCGACTCATAATAATTATGAGTCAATGAACAGTGCATAAAATTATTTTTCCTCCACGCTAAAAATGTTGCAGGTTTATCCATATATATCGCAATATGAACAAGGGCGGCAAATCAGGAGGCTCTTCAATGCTTACCGGCCGATAAGCTGTTGCTCCACCTCGTGTATCGCTTTGATGGTCTTCACCAGCGAATCAGGCGTTACGGAAATGCTGTCTATCTCCTGCTCCACCAGGAACTGTGCAAAATCGGGGTAGTCTGAGGGGCCCTGCCCACAAATGCCCACCTTTATCTTATTCGCCTTTGCAGTCCTGATCAGCATGCTGATCAATTTCTTTACCGCATGGTCCCTCTCATCATACAGATGGGATACCAATGAAGAGTCCCTGTCAAGGCCAAGTGCCAGTTGTGTAAGATCATTGGAGCCGATGGAAAAACCATCGATATGCCGGGCAAATTCATCAGCCATTAAAATATTGGAAGGAAGTTCTGCCATCAGGTATATTTCAAGACCTGCTTCACCGCGCGTCAGCCCGTATTCTTTCATAACCTCCTGCACCCTGAGCAATTCACCCACTGTTCTGCAAAACGGTATCATCACCACCACGTTTGCCAGGCCCATTTCTTCCCTTACCTTCCGGATGGCTTTGCATTCTAGCGCAAAAGCTTCTTTGTAAGCAGCAGAATAATAGCGGGAAGCTCCGCGCCAACCGATCATCGGATTTTCTTCCTTTGGTTCAAAATATTTTCCACCCAGCAGGTTAAAGTATTCATTGCTTTTAAAATCGGAGAACCGTACAATAACTTTTTCGGGATAAAAAGCAGCAGCGATCTTTGCTACTCCATAGGATAGTTTCCTGATAAAATAATCTTCTTCATTTTCAAAACCTGCAATGATCTCTGCGATGGAATTAGAAAGTGCTGTATCATTGAGTGATCTGTGTTGTAAAAGCGCCAACGGATGAACTTTTATATAATTATTGATAATAAATTCTTCCCTTGCGAGACCAACACCTTTATGTGGCAAATGAGAGAACTGGAAAGCCATGCCAGGAGATCCTACATTGAACATGATCGGTGTTTTTACAACAGGCAGATCGCTAAGATTGAAGCTCGTTTTTATAAATCCTATTTCTCCATTGTAAATATTCCCGATATCGCCTTCAACACAGGAGGCTGTGACTGTCTGCCCCGGTTGAAGCAGCTCTGTTGCATTGCCGCAACCCACGATCGCAGGAACTCCCATTTCTCTTGCCACAATTGCCGCATGACAGGTGCGTCCGCCTTTATTGGTGATGATGGCCGCCGCTTTTTTCATGACCGGTTCCCAGTCAGGATCAGTCATATCAGTTACCAGTATATCACCGGCATTGAATTCATGACCATCTATCACCCGCTTATCCAGTGAATAAAGAATATTCACTTTTCCCGTGGCAACTTTATCGCCGACAGCAATACCTGTAAGAAGAAGTTCCCTCTGCTGATCTTTTACTTCCAGTTGATATTCTGTAATCACCTGGTCTTTTTTTTGGGAATGAATCGTTTCCGGACGCGCCTGTACGATAAAGAGCTGATTGCTCTTGCCATCAACCGCCCATTCCACATCCATGGGGCACCAGTGTCCTTTTATACCGGTGTAATATTTTTCGATCTCAGCCACCCATTTTGCGATCAGCAACACTTTCTCATCATCGATGCAGAATCTTGACTGCATATTCTTTTCTGTAGGAATGATGGTCACTCTTTCACCCGGATTATCTCCGTAGATCATCATCTTGTCTTTATTGCCCAATTTTTTTTCAATGATAGGAGAATGCGCATTTTCCAATACAGGTTTGAATACGATGAACTCGTCAGGCGATACGGACCCCTGCACGATCATTTCACCAAGACCATAAGAGCCGTTGATAACAACAACATCCCTGAATCCTGTTTCTGTATCCAGCGAAAATGCCACGCCGGAACTGGCCATATCCGAACGGACCATTTTTTGTACGCATACGGACAATCCGATCTCGAAATGATCGTATCCAAAACTTTCACGATAACTGATCGCCCGGTCAGTGAACAAGGATGCAAAACAATTCCTTACTGCATCTACCAGGGCAACAGGCCCTCTGATGTTGAGATATGTTTCCTGCTGACCGGCAAAAGATGCATCCGGAAGATCTTCGGCAGTAGCTGAGGACCGGACAGCCACATCAGCATCCGGTATCTTATATCTTTCAGAAAGCGCATGGTAGGCCTGAACTACAGGCTGTGCAAGCTCCTCAGGAAAAGCCGTATTGCGGATCACCTGCCTGATCTTCTTACCACCTTTCCGCAATGATTCCAGGTTATTAAAATCAATTTCCTGTATATATTTCTTAATAACCGGTTCAAGATCACCAGAAGAAAGAAAATGCTTGTATGCATGAACGGTGATCACAAAACCATCGGGAATATTAATACCAAGTTTGGTAAGATGCTGCATCATTTCCCCGAGGGAAGCGTTCTTACCACCGACCCATTCAATATCGTTGATACCAACCTCACTTAAGGGTACAATAAATTTTTTCGTGCTCATTATGTTTGATTTGATGATATATGGACAATAGTCGTCCTCTTGTTGCATATCACAAGACATACAACCTGCAGACAAGCTTATCAATGATTTTGGAAATACCGGTTCGTGCAGAGCAAAACTTAACAATGCAAAAGTAAAATGGTTTACTTCAACTGAATTGCGGGATATTATCCTCTTTTAAAAAATGTTTAGCAAGCCTGTTAGTTGTGATAAGTAAATAAGACCGAAAGCAGACCATAAGTCCATAAAAAAGCCATGGCAACAATTGTTACCATGACTGAACATCAGACTTGCCGTATAAACTATTATTGAGGTGTTAGTGTTTGCGTTAATGAAGCAGGTTTTTTCTTTATTGTCAGGTAAATGCCTATCATCAATACTAATACGATAGCAGGCATTATCACTACTTTCATGAATGTATCTGAACCGGCTATTGCATCAGCTGCTGCATCATCAGCTCCGCTGGCCACCGCGGTAGCTCTAAAAGAATCGTACCATTTTCCCATCAGCGGAACGATAAGCGCGACAGACAACATACCTCCGCCTCCCATTAATGATAAGCCAAGTGCACCGGTACGGGGCAGGTATTCTGATACAAAGCCAAGCATTGTTGGCCAAACAAAGCAAAGCCCGATTGCGAAAACAACTGCAGCAACCACGGCCATGCTTCCGCTCGTTTTGCTTAGTAATATAAGACCGATAGCAGTGAACAGCATGGAGAAGATCAGCATACCTGTCGGGTTAAGCCGGTGCACTACCGGCCCGGCAAACGATCTTCCCAGCGCCATGATACCATTGATCAGTACAAGGATCAGTATGCCTGATATGCCGGCGCCCTGCAGCAATGCACCCAGCCATTGGTTCGTTCCCAGTTCTGTTGCTGCTGTCAGCAGCATGCACGCCAGCATCACGAGGAATAAAGGATGAAGGCAGGCTTTGAACATCTCTTTTGTACTTACCCCTGAAGAAACACGTTCAGTGGGCGGGAACTTCAATTTCAGAAATAAAAACCCATATATGAACAAGGGTACGAACAATGTCGCGATCATTACACGCCAATCGGCTTGCCACAAATTGGTTAAAGCATAACCGACCAAACCTCCTATCACGATGCCACCGGGAAACCACACATGGAAGCGGTTAAGCATAACTGTTTTCTTTTCGGGATATAATGTAACCACCAGCGGATTACAGGCAGCTTCCACCATACCATTACCGATACCGATACAAACCGTTCCGGCAAAAAGCCAGCTTGCATCCTTTGCAGTGAGGTAAATGATAATTCCTGCCAGTTGTCCAATGAAAGCCAGTCCCAGCAATCGTTTCATACCTAACCAGTCACAAAGTGGCCCACCAAAAAGCATGGCCAGCGTAAAGCCCCAGAAGGCGGGACTGAATATCCAGCCGACCTGTTCGCGGTTGAGTCCGAACTCATGTCCCCATACGCCTTCAAGTGATGCCCTGAAAGCAAATGTCATGGCAGTCGTGATCAGGGCGATCCGGCTAGCCAGGAATAATTTTTTACGGTCAATATTGGCTTGCATCTCGTTTGGTTTTTTAGTGAAGGATGTTTGATTAAAAATACCCTTCCCCAAAACAAGAAAATGTAATGTTCTTACCTTCTTATTTTAAAGGATTACCTGTATTCATACAAAATAATAAACCGGGAATCATTCTTTATTCTGTCCGTGTATCGTTATTACCTGGGAGGCGAACATGCTATTGTGTATTTCAACAGTGATGCCCTGATCATTAAACCTGCAAATAAAGGCTTCAGTGTGCGGTGTATCAATATAACGAAGTGTCAGTTCCAGTGTCTGTGCATCTTTCCAGCGATAAGCAGCCGCAGTTCTGAACAGCGGGGGGCCTGTAATACCGGCATCGTTTATCAGGTTTGGGCCGCGGCGGGTAGTTTCACCAAGCGTCCATTTACCTTGTGTAAAACGGAAATGCCAGTCAGGTTTATCTGTTTTCAATACAACGTCACATGCATCTCCAGTAAACCTGAATGAAATATTTTTCAAATGCGCAGCATTGGGTTGCAGCTCAAATGATCTACTGTTGACCGATGCCTCCAAGGGTGATGCTACTGTTGATGCAGGTACAGGCAATTTGAGTGAAGCAAGTTTTTCTTTTAGTTGTGCAGCCATTGAGAGATCAGGTGGCAATACTTTTCTATGCATCGATGGCAAAAGATATTTCCATACCAAATCAAGTTCGCTCTGCATGTCCTGCGTTTCGGCAGTAATGGCGATAACAACATCCTGCTCCGGCAGCACGATCATGAACTGCCCGAATGCCCCATCACCTCTGTAAGCATTATACCGGCAACGCCAGAAATAATAGCCATATCCCTGCTCCCAGTCGCTGGACTCTGACCGTTTTGCTTTTTGAAGTATCTGAACACTGGTCGCTTCTTTCACCCAGCTTTCCGGCAGTATCTGACGGCCGTTCCATTTACCTTTTTGCAGGTATAATAAACCAAGCCGGGCAAGGCTTTCCGTAGTCACCCGCAATCCCCAACCACCTGTATTAATTCCTTGCGGATCACGTTCCCAATCCATATCGGTGATGCCAAGCGGATCAAAAAGCCGGGGTTTGAGATAATCCATCATGGTTTGCCCTGTTTTCTTTTGCAATATGGCCGACAGAAGATTTGGGCCTACATTATTATATACGAATTTTGTTCCCGGTTGATGCACGACAGGGACCGTCATCGCAGTTTTCGTCCAGTCATTTGAGGAAATAACCTTTTGTGTAGGATCAGGGTCCTGACCGGTAGACATTGTAAGAAGGTCCTTCACTGTCATTTGTTTCCAGTAATCACTCAAAGTATCCGGTAATTTTTCAGGGAAAAAATCTACCACCTTATCTGATAAGCCGATACGGCCTTCAGCTATGGCAAACCCGGCAGCAGTGGACATAAAACTTTTTGTAAGTGAATACAGCGTGTGCTTCAACTCGGGTTTATAGGGATCCCACCACCCTTCTGCAATTATTTTTCCGTGACGAAGAAAAATAAAGCTATGGAATTCGTGTGTTGATTTTTCTGCTGCATCCAGGAACTCAATAATAGCAGCCGAAGATACTCCCTGCTGTTCAGGAATACTCCGTTGAAGTGTATTGCCCTTAAACTGCGAATGAGCGGAAGATATGCTGACATACAGGAAGAACAGGAGCAGTGAAAGATGTTTGTACATAATTATTTATTAAGAGAAATGGAATGTATCACATTGCTTCATCCACGAGATAAAGAACAGATTCATAATTCCGACCTACTGCCTCAGACATGGCCATCTCGCATGTTTTGGTGGACGAATAATAGCCATCGTATTCCTTTTGCTTTACTTCGTTTGCCTCCGGTGCGGTGGCAGAAGCTGTAAGTTCAGGAAAAAGAAAGCCCCGGTCGCCAGCCATGCCACAACAACCAGCATTTAATGGCACCGTAACATTTTCTGCAAAATGATTGGCGACCCGGACGAGTTTATGTTCCGTATGCATTTTTTTCAATGAGCAAACAGGGTGCAGCACAATATGTTGCTTTTTCTTCACAGGCCGGCTCACGGGCATTACAAAATCATGGAGATAATCTATACTGTCGATGACCGTTAACTGATCAAATTTTGCCTGGTTCTCCGTAGTTAATGCAGGACGTAAATGATGCAGCGTATACGTGCAGGAGCTCACATCCATTACGATCGTATGCGATCCGTTCTCAGAACTTTGCCATAACTGCTCAACGATCTTATTGGCTGCATACGTGTATGCTTTTCCAAAGCCTTTTGAACTGTATATCTGTCCGCAGCAACTATTATTTATATCATTTAAAATCTTTACGCTTATATCAGCTTTTGATGAAACATCCATAAAGGTTTGCAGGATGTTCTTTCTGCCGCTGGGAGAACTTCCCAATAAACGGGAAATACAACTGGGAAAATAAACGATCGTTGCACGTCCGCCTTTTGCTGCTGTTCTCTTTAAAACACTAAGGTCCGGAGGAGAAACAAGCTGCAATGACCACAGCGGAAAAGAGGGCACTACTTTGCGGACAAGCCTGGTGAAGCCAGTCATCGTTTTCTTTCCGGTGATCTTATTAATGAGCATGCCTGCTTTTAAGGCAAATCTTGCAGACGAGACCATCATGCCAAATCTTTTTATGGTAAAAAGGGCAATGCGATTGGCAAAAGCAGAATGGTTTTCTCTTCGCAATCTTTTTATAAGGTCGCCCGTATTGATATCTACCGGGCAGGCATTGGCACACAAGCCATCTACTGAGCAGGTCTCTATTCCCTCATACTGGTACTGCTCAAGCAGCAATTTGTGTTGAGCTGAATCGCCTGACGCTTTCATTTTCTCAAGCGTTCTTCTTGCCACAATCCTGCGCCTCGGCGTCATCGTAAGATCACGGCTTGGACATACGGGTTCGCAATAACCGCATTCGATGCAACGGTCCACTTCTATTTCCACCGAAGGCATTTCTTTCAGATCAGCAATATGCGCCTGTCTGTTTTTATTGATGATCACACCGGGATTCAACAACGATAAAGGATCTGCTGCTTTTTTGATCCGCTCCATGATCATGTAAGCATCACCGCCCCATTCTGTTTCTACAAAAGGGGCCATATTGCGGCCTGTGCCGTGTTCAGCCTTTAGGGAACCGTCATATCTGTTCACCACCAGTTCCACCACTTCTTTCAGAAAGCGATCATACCGTTCAATTTCCGAATCTGTGTTGAATGATTGCGTAACAACAAAATGAATATTACCATCTTTGGCGTGCCCGAAGATGATAGCGTTATGATAATTATGTTTCTTAAAAAGTTCTTGCAGATCAAGTATCGCATTTCCCAGGCTTTCTAAAGGAAAAGCAACATCTTCGAGAATAACGGTTGTGCCGCTGGCTCTCACCGCCCCTACTGCCGGAAATAATCCTTTCCTTACTTTCCAGAAAAATTCCCGTTCTGCTGCATCAGTGGTAAATGCAGGAGCATTCAATAAAGAGAACCCGGATGTTAAAGAAAGAAAATGGTTGACCTGGCTTTCCAATTCCTGTATGCCGGGTTGCTGGAATTCGATCAGCAAGCCTGCTGCAGTTTCAGGTAAGGTCTTTATCGTTGGTGGCATGCCCGGCAGGTGTTCTACTGAACGAAGGGAAGCACGGTCCATCAGTTCTACCATTGCAGCGCCGGCATCTATCAATGGTTGGATCGTTTGGCAGGCAGAAAATATATCGGGGAAGAACAACAGTCCTGTAGCTTTATGCGGCTCGTCAGGGATCGTCTCCAGTACGGCTTCTGCAATAAAAGCCAGCGTTCCTTCAGCCCCGATCAGTAAATGGGCAAAAATATCAAGAGGATGCTCATAATCCAGAAAAGCATTGAGGCAATAGCCAACAGTGTTCTTGATCTTATATTTTTTCCTGATCCTGTCTGCTAAGGCTGTATCATTTTCGATCTGTTTTTTTATAGCCCTTAACTCCGTGGCAAGATGTTCACATTCCCGGTCAAACCGTTCGTAATCCGTTCTTATTTCTGTGGAGAATACCTGCCCTCCGGTCAGCATAAAACGGATGGAACGGGTAGTATGATAGGAATTATACTGTACACCACAACACATGCCGCTTGCATTATTGGAAAGTATGCCACCCATCATGGCGGCGCTGATACTGGATGGATCAGGGCCGATCTTTGTCCTGAATTTTCTAAGCGCAGCATTGACCATTGCACCGGTAATACCGGGTTGCACTCTTACCGATCTGCCTTCATCTTCGATCTTTAGTTTATTCCAGTACTGGCTCAGATCAACGAGTATCCCATCTGTTATTGCCTGGCCGGAGAGGCTGGTCCCTCCTGTACGGAATACAAGCGGTATCGAATGTTCATGTGAAAAACTAAAGAGCGCTTTTACTTCTTCTTCATTAATTACCTGCACCACTGCCCTGGGTTGGAGATAATAAAAACCCGCATCTGCGGCATAGGTCACCAGGTCAACCAGTTTAGTCTTTATCCTTTTTTCGGGCAATATTTTTTTTAATGCTGCTATGTCCATATCTCGTCGTCCGGATTAATACGCTTATGAATGATCAGTGGGTGAAGTTAAATCATCCTGCTGATCTTAAGCCTGCCGGCAAACCTGTCTTTGCGTTCCCAGCCCTTCAATCGACAGTTCAACGATATCGCCATCCCTGAGATACTGCGCGGGCTTCATTCCCATGCCAACCCCGGGCGGAGTGCCGGTGGAAATGACATCACCTGCTTCCAGCGTCATGAACTGCGAAAGATAATGTACAAGGTACCAGCAATTAAATATCATTTTTTGGGTAGTACCTTTTTGCATGACCTTTCCATTCACCTGTAATGACATGGAAAGATTATGAACATCCTTTACTTCATCAGCCGTGAGCAGGAACGGGCCTAAAGGGTTAAAGTTATCACAGGATTTTCCTTTCGTCCACTGACCGCCACGCTCCAACTGAAAAGAACGTTCAGACACATCATGGGAAATGCAATATCCGGCGATAGAATCTTTGGCGTCTTCAACCGAGGCAAGATAACGGGTATCTTTACCGATAACGACACCGAGTTCAACTTCCCAATCTGTTTTCTCACTCTTCCTCGGTATCAGCACATCGTCATAAGGGCCGATCACTGTATTGGAAGCTTTGAGGAACACGATGGGCTCAGCAGGCACAGGCATACCGGATTCTTCTGCATGATCGGAATAATTAAGACCGATACAAATGACCTTACCCGGCCTTGCCACACAGGACGCCCAACGGGCATTCTGCGGCACATCCGGCAAAGATTTTATATCCCTGAGCCAGTTGGCCAGTTTGCGCAAACCATTCCCTTCAAAAAAATCCCTGTTCCAGTCTTTAAAAAAGCCGGAAAGATCTTTACGTTTATTATGGGCATCGATGATGCCGGGCAATTCATGACCTTTTTCTCCAAAACGGATCAGTCGCATAACATGAGCTTTAAAATGTACGGTTAAATATATCGCCTGTTTAAAAACATTTCAATCCTTTCTCTTTTCTAACCATTCAACGTGGTAAACCCACCGTCAATCGGATAATTGCAGCCTGTAATAAATGAAGCTTCATCTGAACAGAGATACAGGGCAAGAGCAGCGATCTCCTCGGGACTTGCCATACGGCCGATGGGTTGAGTGGCCGAAAGTTTCCTGAACATTTCATCTTCATGACCGGGATAATTTTTTTTGAGAAAACCATCTACAAATGGTGTATGCACACGCGCCGGAGCAATGCAGTTGCAACGGATATTATGGGCTATATAATCTTTGGCAATCGATAGGGTCATGGCAGCAACGGCACCTTTTGTCATGCTATAAGCGAAACGGTCTGCAAGGCCCACCATGGCGGCTATGGAAGAAAGATTCAGCACCACCCCTCCGTGCTCTTTCATAAACGGAAGAGCAGCCTGCAAAACATGATATACGCCTTTTATATTTACAGCGATCAGTTTTTCCATATCAGCCGGCCTGGTGTTTTCCGCATTGCCGATATGCGCTATGCCTGCATTGTTCACTACAATATCGATCCGGCCATTTTGAGATCCGATCTCCTGTATCACTGCATCCACCTCTTCTTTTACAGAAACGCTGCATTGTTTATATACGGCTTTGCCGCTTCCCCCAGGAAGGGAAGCAATCGTTTCAACCGCGCCTTTTTCATCAATATCAAGAATAAATACATCGGCGCCCTGCTTTGCAAAAAGTATCGATATGGCTTTGCCTATACCACTGCCACCTCCTGTGATGACAGTAGTTTTGTTTTTTAAACTAAACATACAATATGACGATGAAGTTTTACGCCCCTATGGACATATGTTCACAGTTGACTACCGGGCGCTTAATTTGTTGAAATACTCAAGTGATTGCCTGATATCAGCCAGGTTATTCTCAAAATTATGTTCACATTCCACATAGATCATGCCTTTGTATTGCTGGCGTTTCAGCTCAGCCACTACTTTATTGAAGTCGATCACACCTGTTCCAACGTTCATATCCCTGGCATCTTTAACTCCCATCGAATCGACATCTTTCAGATGCATCCCTAAAATATGTCCTTCCAGTTTTTTCAGGCATTCAGAAGGTTCAAGTCCGCTTCTGACCCAATGCCCGATATCTGCACAGGCGCCGAAATTCGGATGGGATTTTACAGCAGCCAGTACAGAGTCCGGATGCCAGTAGATGCTGATCTCTTTCCAGTGATTATGCAAAGCGACCTTTATGTTATATACGCCGGCAAGACTGTCAACCATGTCCCATTGCTCCTTCGGTGGTTCACAGGTAACAAATTCAAGACCGAATGCTTTGGCAAGGTCAAATGTTTTTTTCCATTCGTTCACATTATTGCCACCTGCTACATACATAGAAACCATCTGTATATCGCGGCTTTTCATCCCCTCCTTCATTTTTTGTATGGCGTCAGGTGAAAGATCACCCATGGTGGTGTCTTTGTATTCATTCCCCAGTTTATAAAAAGAAAAGCCTTCCACATACCGGATATCAGCACTATCCACTTTTTCGATGGCAACGCTGTAAGGAAGCTGATGAAAAGAATAAAGGGCCACACCGGTTTTCCATCCGGCTGTATCTGTAGTTGCTTCACCCGTTTTGGCCTGGTCGTTATTACAGGCTGTTAAAAAGATCAGCCATGCTGAACAGGTAATAAGTATTTTCATTTTTTCAGTTTAAAGTGATCGGATAAATAATATTAAAAAGGTGAAGGGCTGATACAGGTCCAGCCGCCATCGATGATCAGGCTTTGCCCGGTGATATGCTTTGCGCGGTCACTCACCAGGAAAAGTGCTGCATTGGCGATATCGGCAGTGGTAGCCGGTCTTCCCATTGGGGTGATGCGCGACCATGTGCCGGCATAGTCCGGATCATGTTGTGTTCTTTCTGTTAATGTAGCGCCCGGGGCAATGCAGTTCACATTGATGCCGCTACCGGAAAGTTCTATCACCAGGTTCCGTGCAAGCATTTCCAACGCTGCTTTGGTCATGCCATAAGCCGCAAGGTTTTTATGCGCCTGATGGCCTGTAACAGAAGAAGTGAACAGGATCGATCCACCACTTCCCTGTTCTTTCATTTGCCTGGCTGCTGCCTGAGCAAGAAAAAATGATCCGCCGAGATTTACACGCAATACATTATTGAATGCGCTTTCTGGGTACTCAAGGAAATCGCCAAACAAAGTGATACCGGCATTGGCAATGGCGATATCAAGACGGCCAAATTCTTTGATCGTTTGCTTCATCATCTTTTTTATGAAACCGGTATCTCCTGAATCACCTGCGCAAGCGATGCAATTGCCTTTTTCATTGCGAATGCTCCTTGCTCCCTGCTCCGCCAGATCGTGATCAAGATCATTCAATACAACCAATGCGCCCTGCAATGCCAGTTGCCTTGCTATTTCAAGCCCTATGCCCTGACCTGCACCCGTTACAATAGCCACTTTCTTATCAAATTCCTTTTGTTCCATTTCATTCGTTTTAATGGGAATCCCTTGATACAACACTCCCTGAGCCGCCTTTCAGAAAATCAAAATCTGCTCCCAGGTGTGCCTGTTCCACATGATTGATGTATAAACTTACATATCCCCTGGTAATATTGCCCACAGATAATTGCCAGGCGGTTTTTCGCTTAGCCATTTCCGCCGGTGCTACCAGTAAATTCAGTGTCCGGCCGGGTACATCCAGTTGTATCAGATCACCATCTTTTATGAGAGCAAAATTGCCACCGGAAGCCGATTCCGGGGAAACATGCAACACTACTGTACCGAAGCCGGTACCGCTCATGCGTCCGTCAGAAATACGCACCATATCCGTAATTCCCTTCGCCAGTAATTTTTTGGGTATGCCCATGTTGCCGACTTCCGGCATGCCGGGATAACCTCTCGGCCCAACGTTTTTCAACACCAGCACACTATCCGCATCCACTTCAAGCGCAGGATCATCTATCCGGCTCTTGTAATCTTCGATGTTCTCAAACACAACTGCCTTTCCTGTATGCAGCATCAGTTCCGGACTTGCAGCAGATGGTTTTATGATAGCTCCGTTCTCGCAAAGATTTCCTTTAAGCACTACTACACCGGAATGAACATTGAAGGGCTTTTCAATCTGCGCGATCACTTCGGGATTGATCGCTTCCGCATCTTGTACACTTTCACGGATCGTTAAACCAGATACCGTTTTACAATCGCCATGCAGCAATGGCAGCATTTCTTTCATCACTGCAGGAAGTCCGCCAGCATAATAAAGATCTTCCATAAAATACTTACCTGATGGCTGCAGGTTGGCAATAAGCGGTATGGACGCAGAGAATTTATCAAAATCATCTATATCGAGTGGAATGCCGATCCTGCCGGCAATGGCAAGCAGGTGGATGACAAAATTGGTTGAACCACCTACTGCTGCATTTACTTTTATAGCATTCTCGAAAGCCTCGCGGGTAAGGATATCTGAGGGCTTTATATCTTCCCTTACCATTTGCACGATCCGGCTGCCTGAGAGCTGTGCCAGTACTTTACGGTTTGAATCAACGGCTGGTATGGCGGCATTTTCACTAAGGGACAAACCCATGGCTTCAACCATGCAGGCCATGGACGATGCTGTTCCCATTACTGCACAATGGCCTTTGCTTCTGCACATGCCGGCCTCGGCTGCTTTGAAATCCTGCTCAGACATTGTTTCAGACCGCAGATCATCTGTGAACCGCCACAGGTCACTGGTACCAATATCCTTGCCTTTATATTTTCCTGTCAACATAGGCCCACCAGACACAACAATAGTAGGTATGTCCACACTGCAAGCACCCATCACCAGCGCAGGAGTTGTTTTATCACAACCGCAAAGCAATACAACGCCGTCTATGGGATTGCCCCGGATCGATTCTTCCACATCCATGCTGACAAGATTGCGGTACAGCATCGCTGTCGGCTTGATCAGTGTTTCACCAAGAGACATCACAGGGAATTCAACAGGAAAGCCTCCGGCTTCCAGCACTCCTTTTTTTACTGATTCGGCGATCTCTCTGAAATGTGCATTGCAGGGTGTTAATTCCGACCAGGTATTGCAAATACCGATAACCGGTTTGCCTTCGAATTCGTAAGAGGGAATGCCCTGGTTTTTCATCCAGGCCCTGTATATAAACCCGTCTTTTCCTTTTTTTCCAAACCATTCCTGACTTCTTAATGACTTTTTCATCCTTCTCATTTTTTTAAAAACCGCAGGTGAATGCAGGTAATCCCCTGACGCCTGGCCTGACAATAAAAATGTGACCGCTCTCCGGATAGAGCGCTAAATCCGCTGCACTCATTCCCTTTCTCGCTGTTGTAATAACCAACTGGTCCAGCTTATCACCTGCAAACGCACACGATGATACCTGTGGCACAGGCAGCTCAACGAATCCTATCATTTTACCCGACGAAATATCCCATCGCGATACGCCGAAGCCGCCCCACAGGGCTATCCATAAAGCGCCTTCTTCATCCATGGTCATTCCATCGGGAAGACCGAGTTCCTGCGGCACCTGCACCACGGTCCTGTCGAACAAAATATTTCCTGACACTTCATCATATTGATAAGAAACTACCTGCCGTGTAAGGCTGTCCGTGTAATACAAAAATTTATTATCTGCTGACCAGGTTATTCCATTCGATATAGAAACCCGTTCGATCTTTTTCTTTAATGGCTCATTCTTTTCAATACAATAAACATCACCATCGTTTTCCCTGCAATCCAGTTCCATGGTACCGACCCATAATCTGCCCTTGCTGTCGCAAGCACCGTCATTGCAGCGATGGTCAGTCCAGTCAAGCCCCATATCTGTGATCCATGTAAACTCTCCGGTATCAGGATTGAAGCGTGCAATGCCACCCTGTAACGCTATTATCAGTTGACCATCGATGGAAGGGACGATCAATGACACGCGCCGTGTGAGATCATGCTTCTTCAACGTTTTATTTTTCCAGTCAAACTCATAGATCCTGCGGCTTTCTATATCCACCCAGAAACAAGTTTGCCGTTGCTGATGCCACACAGGGCTTTCACCCAGCACTGCTGCCAGTGGTTCCAACACAGATGCATTATATATCTCATGACTTACACGCATAACTCATCCACGTCTTTACTTCGAAGAAGGCAATGCAAAGGCAACATATGCATCGCTTGATTTTCCACCCCATTTTGATCCGCCACAGGCGATCACGACATACTGCTTACCATTCACTGAATAAACGGAAGGAGTGGCCACACCCGGTGCAGGCAGATCTACTTCCCATAATATTTTTCCTGTCCTTTTATTGATGGCCCTGAATTTCCCATCAGCCGATGCACCGATGAATAACAAGCCGCCGGCAGTTACTACTGAGCCACCGTAATTCTCACGCCCTGTAGGAGGAACACCTTTCGCTTTCAATTCTTCAAATTCCCCAAGAGGTATTTTCCATACCAATTCACCGGTATTAAGATTGATCGCATTCAACGTTCCCCATGGCGGGCTCAGGGCCGGATAACCTTCTTTGGTCAAAAATTTATTATAGCCGGTAAATCCATACAGCGCTTTGGGAGGGCCATCTGTTTTTTCAGCAGGGCCTTTGTATGTTTTCACCTGCTCTTCTTTATTGTTAAGAACAAAAGAACCGATGGCCTGCTTTTGTTCTTTCGTCAGGTTATTAAAACCAGGCATCATTCTTCTTCCTGAAGTAACGAGGTCATGGAACTGGCCAAAAGAATATTTCTTTTCAACACCTATCAATGACGGATAATCACCGGCGCCTAAACGCTCAGGCCCATGACAGCCCATGCAGTACTGCCTGTACAAACTCATGCCTGCTTCAAGATTCGTTCTTGGTTTTTCCTTTGCCGGTTTATTTTCCACAAGGTTCAGCACCCATGCCATTTCATTGGCATTTACATAAAGAAGGTTAGTGATAGGATCTACTGAAGGGCCGCCCCATTCACCACCGCCATCATACCCGGGAAGAATGACCGTGCCCTGAACAGTAGGCGGCGTAAACATTCCTTCTGAACGGTAGGTTTTGAACCGCGCTTTTATATCCTGGTAGGATGAGTCGGGTACCAATGTATTCAGGTCCGCTTCCGTCATTACCTGACGGACAAAAGGCTTGGGCAATGAAGGGACCGGTTGTGTAGGCCAGAGTTTTTCACCGCGTATATCTGTATTGGTGGGCACTGGCTTTTCTTCGATCGGAAATAGAGGTTTACCGGTCTCACGTTCAAACATGAAAACAAAACCGGTCTTGGTAGTTTGCGCTACTGCATCTATTTTTTTACCATCACGCTCTATGGTAACAAGTGCCGGAGGTGTTGGAATATCCATATCCCACACATCATGATGCACTGTTTGAAAATGCCAGATCAGCTTGCCGGTTTCGGCATCAAGTGCCAGCAGGCAATTGCCATATAGGCCCTGCCCTAAACGCTGACCGCCATAAAAATCATTCGTAGGGTTTCCGGTTGGAGCAAACAGGATGCCTCTTTTTTCATCAAGACTGAACCCTGCCCAGCTATTGGTAGAGCCCATGTATTTATAAGCAGCCGTATCTTCCCAGGTTTCATAACCGGCTTCACCGGGGTAGGGAACGGTATGAAATATCCATTTCTGCTGACCGGTCCTTACATCAAATGCGCGGATATGACCGGGGCTTTCATCACCAACAAGCCCGCTTAAAAAGAAAAGGTCTTTATAGATCATTACCGGTGAAGTGGGTGAAACAAAAACAGTCTTTTCGTCCCGGCCCAGCCCGATATTCAGATTGATGCCGCCGTCTGTTCCAAAACTGGGTATCAATGCGCCGGTAACGGCATTCACGGCGAATGCCACCGAGCCTACTGTATAAATAATGCGTTTGTCGTCTCCATCTTCCCAGTAAGCCACTCCCCTGTTCATGTTCACGCTATTCCTGGGCCACGTTTTATTGACGGTGGAATCAGCAGGATCGAAATGCCATTTTTCTTTACCTGTAGCTGCATCAATGGCAAATAATTTAAGCTTGGGCGAAACACCATACAATACATTGTCGACAATGATCGGATTGCATTCCATGGGGCCAGTCCTGGTGGTATCGCCATTTTCAGAATGATAGGTCCAGGCAACCTCCAGTTGGGTAACATTGGACGTATCGATCTCTTTGAGCGAAGAATAATGTGTAGCTGCCTTTGTGCCGTTAGCTACTTTCCACTGGCTGTATTCTGTATTGGTTTCAGAAGATGTGCAGGCCTCAATAAATGTGATCAATAGTAAAAAAAGAAAAAAATGGCAGCTTCTGGTCAACATACTGTATAATTTAGATTCGCTCAACTGTTCGCTTTTACAAACCGTTCTGATTCTTAAAATTAGGAGAAATGCCTCCCCTGAAATATCATGATCTTGTCCTGTTATTTTAGTTTATTAACCGTCGGTTTCATCGGTATTTCCGCTGAAACATCCGGCTAAGAGTATTTCATTATCAATCTGTTCCCGCTCTGCATTGCCTGGTGATACGTTCTTTCTATTTATCGGATATAACAGCAGAAGTGCTGGCGCCTGCAGCGGCTTCCACCTGTTTCCTGGCGAGGTTCAGTTTATTTCCGGATAGCCTGATATCCTTGCTGCGGGCACCTTCAATCCTCAAAAAAGTGCCGATGGCATTGAGGGGTCTTGATCCCCGGATGAAAATATTGGAACTGTTTTCCAGCCGGATCAATGATTCAGCGTTCTTACTTCCTTCAGCCTTAAATCCTGACAGTTCAAGATCATCCACGTCATCGCAAACAATGGCAGGCCTGAGGTCTTCATTTGCGAGACGGAAGGTCACATTGTCAAGCACCACACCGCTCACATGGTGCATATAAAGGCCATAGGCAGGCAGCTCTCCAAACATATACATTTCAGGATAGTCCCGTTCAAGATCAGGGATATTCCGCCTGGCAGCCTGTTCGGCCGTGCCGCCGCCATGAAAAGTGATATCGATAGTGCTGAATGAAATGCCTTTAGGGCGCGTTCTTGAAGTGCCGGTAATGGAAATGCCGACATTCAGTTTCGTAAGATTCAGCCAGCCGGGAGGTGAAACAGCAAACTCGGGTTTCATTTCAAGCATTAGCGGAACCGTTGCGCGGATATTATCAAAAAGTATATTCTCCAGATTTCCCTTTTGCCAGTTGCTGTCATTGAAAGAAACCCATGAATCGTTGTACGGGCCTGATGCCCATCCGGACAGCCTTACAGATATAGGCCCTTTTACATTTTCCATTACTATATTGGAAAACGTCATGTTCCTTGCCTTTGCGCCCATCGATTCCTGTATCTTGATACCATTCAGGCCGGTATTGCGGATGATACAATTCGTAACGGTGATGTTCTCTATATCAGCCAGCGCATCAGGCCCTACACGGATGGCAGCGCAGCGGGAACTAAGGATGCAATTGGTAATAACAATATTTGAACAGGGTTCTGTACGGCTGCTTGCTTTGAATGCAATGCAATCATCAATGGAATGAATATTGGTATTTGAAATAAAAACGTCGCGCGAACCATCAATATCAAACCCATCGTTATTGGCGTTCTTGAGATTCACCAGTTTTACACCGTCTATCCGGATACGCTGGCATTGCAGGATGAACACCGCAAATTTTTTGGAGTTGGTGATGAACACATCCTGTATCCGGACATCTTTGCAACCATGCAGCACGATCAGATCAGGCCGGTCGTTATCATCCGCTACTTTGATCAGGTCGCCACGCCCATCTATCTTGCCCGGGCCGGTAATAGCAATATTCTCACAGTCGGCAGCATAGATCAATGAACGGATAATATGTTTGAAAGCAAATTTTTCATCGCGGCTGTATTTATTCACGTCAAGAGAACCTATCAATTGGGCGCTTATGGTGAGATGCAGCTCAACATTGCTTTTGAAATGAATGCCGGAGCTCATAAATATGCCTCTGTCAAGCACTACCCTGCCGCCGCCACTGGCCGCACAGTCATCGATCGCTTTCTGTATTGCCGGCGCATCGTCTGTATTGCCATCACCCATAGCACCGTAGTCACGGACGTCAAATGTCTTTTTATCCGCAGGCTGTGCAGTGAGGTTGATTGAAATAAATACGAGAAAGATCAGGCCGCAGGCCCGGATTAAAAACCTGGTCATAGCATTTCGTTTAAGGCATTCAATTGATATAAGTATTCAGGGCCGCCGTATCGCCAAGCGCCTTCAATATTCTTTTCAACCCTTCCCTATTCATCCGCAAACCGATTTCGGCATCAGGGTGTGTAGCTTCATTGATAATACCGACAGGGCCTTTATAAGCGCTTTCCTGTATAATGCGCATCATCTCTACCTCGCTATCTCCCTGCCCAACCGGCACTACACGGCCGGAATTTCTTTTTAACCCTGCAATGTTCAGCGCAAGCAGATGAGGCAGTATTTTTGGAAAAAATGTCGGGAACCTTTCTATCTGCGTTTCGGCATGATGAAAATTATATACCATCCCTATATTCGGCATCTTCAGGTAATCGATGATCGCCAGTTGATTTTCAGGTTCGCCAAACCAGCCTCCATGATTATATAAACCAACTGTGCAGCCGATCTTTTTCGCTTCATTGGCTATATAAGCAACAGGTTCTGCCGTGTAAGCGATCTTTTGTTGCTGCGTCATGGAATCCAGTTTGGGATCTTCACCTACCAGGCACCATAATTGCGTTTTCACCTGGTGCCGTTTGAGCAGATCAAGGATCAACCGGAGAGTAGGATCATGTGCAGGATCACGGCTTACCGGTATCCAAAAACCCGTAAGCTCTATATCGTATTTTTTCAATGCATCCAGTTCTTCATCAAAATGCGGGATATGCTCAGCTCGCCAGTCATACGCAAGTTTGGTGATGCCTAATGATCGAAGCATTTTTGCTCTTTCTTCGGGAGTCCGCTTCTTACTGTCGAACGGAACGATACACCAGGCCAGTAGATTATCATTTGCATAAATGCTACCGCGCAACCGCAGTGTATCCAGTCCTAAAGCAGCCACCATCTTCCTGTCCACAATATTCAGGCTGGCCGGAGCATACGCTTTTCGGGCAGCAGGATCAAGCAGGGTAAAATATTCGTTGAACGACCAGTATTCCCAACCCATCCCTACCGACTCGAACGACTGGCGCAGATCATGCACGAATTGAACTCTCTCTTCAGGATATACGCCTTTTGATGCTCCCGGTTTATTGACCTGCATATGATCGACCGCACCAAATTCAGCCACGATCACCTGCAGATCGCCGCCATACATGTCATTCCATTCGTTCACGTTCTTTGCCCTCCGCGCAAGCCATTGCTGATTGAAATATCCTTTGCCATATTCCAGCAGGTCTTCCCTGGCCATCTGTTTATCATTATCTTTTACTGTACTGAGCATTTTATCCATCCTCGATTCAACTGCCTGTGATGAGGCCGGCCAGGGGATATAACTGATATCCTTCCAGTAATTGCCACCGCCTCTCCAACCACCGAACAAAGTATTAAACCCAAACCGGTAAGGCTCATACGTAGTGAAGCTGTAATAGATATTCCTGTCTGCAATGGGTGTGAGGCCGGTCATAGCATAAATATTGCCAGCCCTGTCGCCGGAAACGATCAGTGTATGAGCCGGCATTTCCTTTCGTACGGCAGCAACCATTTCATGATACATCCTGTTCCACTCACCGTCCTTATTGGCAAAAGGTTCCGTCATTAGCATAAAAGCTACCTGTTCTGGCGTCCATCTTTCGGCAAGATATTTTGCGAAGGCACTGTAAAAGCCCAGCATTTTAACAAAGCCCGTATCTGTGCCGAGATAATGTGTTTTGAATTTTCCTTCGGGATGCAGATCAACAACGCAGGGCAGTCCTGAAGCAAGTGCCTTATTCACCGTTTCATCCACAAAATGCATATTGTCCGTATTCAATCCGGAATCACGGATAAATTCATCAGCAGTGAATAATATTTTTATATGATCAAACCCGATCGCTTTGGCGACCGCAATATCATTTGCAGATATCTGCCATTCTTTTTTAACCGGCAGGCCCTGATTTTGTATACGGTCAAAGACAATACCTCTTTTCAATATCAATGCCGGTCCCGCAGGAGGCACAACGCTCGTCACTTCTTCGGGGATCTTCACCGCATTGTAAATGCAGACATGGGAAAGATTGCCATTCAAAACATCCAGCCCATCTGCAGCACTGCCAATGCTAAGCGGCGCGGTCCTATTGGCAACAGTTCCTTTGACCGCAACTGTTTTTACCAGTTGCCGGTCTTTATAAAATTTCATTTGCCCATCGCCAAATGTGATCATTACATGGTGCCAGATATTATCATCTACCTGGAATCCGCCATTTATGTCTTCGGGAAAACCTGCGGCATTGAACAGCAGATCACCTGTACCTTTTTGCAGGAACAATGAAAAGCTGCCGGTTTCATTTGCTTTGCCCTTTGCCAGCAACACTCTTTTTTTATCACGGGAATGGGCGGCCTGCACCCAGGCAGCAATAGTAAACCTGTTGCCCGGTGAAACCTTTGCATTATTTATTTTAATAGCTGAAGCAGCATCGACAATATTTACGACCTTACTGAAAGATGATCCATGTCCTGTTATCCAACGGATGGCTGAAGCCGAGCCATTATGTTGATTTCCGTTGTTATCATGAACAAGATCTCCATTGCCTTCATCCAGGTCCCATCCGGCTGATTCAGTTTCATTGCAGAGATCAGCCACCTGCATGGAAGTAAGGGAAGAACCGTAAATTCTTATCCTTGCCAGATTGCCGGAAAATGAGTTGCTGCCATCACCGGATGATCCAAAATTCATAGGTTCCGGTGATGCAGCAATGGAGCCTCTGGCTATACTGGTAGATAAAAGTTTTCCGTCTTTGTAAAATTTCATCTGCGAATCTGCACAGGTAACCACGATATGATGCCATTGGCCGTCGTTCAGTAAAATATTGCTGCTTATATTTCCACCCAGAGCAGGAGCATAAAATTGTAATTTGCCTGCATTCAATTCAAGGGAAAAAGAACTGTTGCTTTTTGCATTTCCTTTAGACAGGATCACTGAGCGCTTCGTGTTCTTGCCTTTCGTCTTTACCCAGCAGGCAATAGTGAACCCGTTCTTTAAACTGATATTCGTTGTATCAACTTTTATACTGGCACCCGGCGTATTAAAACCGGTAACAAATCCGAACCGGGTATCTTTCACCCAATCAACATTTTTTAACCAACCGGTGCTCGCAACACCAAAATTATCATAGGTATTTATGGGCCCCTGCAACATTCCATACACCGGATTGCCATATTCCTGCAAAGTGGTTATGCCCATGCCTTCGTTAAGGTCCCAGTTGGCTTGTTTATTTGTATACAGGTCCCATATCTTAACACTGCTTTGAACTGTATTGAAGATCTTCAGCCGGGCAATATTTCCCGGGAAGGAAGCAGATTTTTCCGCATCCGAACCAATCGTCAGTAAAGAAGGTCTGTCGTGTATAATTCCATTCACTTCGTTCGTTGACACCAGTATTCCATCTTTATAAAACTTCATACGGCCCGGAACATAACTTACCCCTAACTGATGCCAGATATTATCATTGATCATGACACCGCTTTTCATATTGCCTGAAAGTGAAAAAGCGGAGAATTGCAGCTCTCCCGACTTACTCAATCTTAACTGGAAATAGCCGGGATCATTTTCTTTAACCCCTTTGGTAAGAATGATACGATCGCTGCTGCGGTCTGCTGAGATCTTCACCCAGCATACAATAGTAAAAACGTTTTCAATGTTGCAGGTTGCATTTTCAACAGTCACAACATCGCCGGCCTTTCCCAGATCCCATTCAAGTGTAGTAGTGCTTCGTGGTGTTACCTGGCAACACAGATAAACCGGAGCACTGCAAAACAGCAAAATGGCCAGGCATATTTTTCTTATGGTCATGACTGTAATTGTGGGTACCGAGTTTATGTAAACCTGTTACCAGCCCGGGTTTTGATTTGTATTGAAATCCGGGATGATCGCTGCTTCTCCGATAGGTATCGGGAATAAACGGTATTTATCCTGCCATGCATTGCGGCGTTCTGTTACAAACCTTTTATAGGTGAATGATCCGTTACCGTTCTTGGTGATCTCCATTCCTGTTACCAGCTTATCTGTTTGGTCAAGGATCTTCCATCTACGGACGTCCCAGAACCGGTGTTCTTCGATCGCCAGTTCAACACGGCGCTCACGACGGATACGTTCGCGCATTTGGTCTTTGGAAAGACCCGTCGGAAGATCAGGCATTGAAGCCCTGCGGCGGATTATATTAACAGCATCATACACATCCTGTATTGGCCCGGACGCTTCATTGGCAGCTTCTGCATAGTTCAGGTAGATCTCAGCCAGCCTGAATTTTTTCCATCCGAGATTAGGGACCTGTCCTGTCTGGATCTTTGGATCGATGAACTTGCGCAGGTAATATCCTGTATGCGTGTTTTGCTGATTGGGTGGAGATTTGATCAGTTGGTCTGATCCTCCCAGGAATGTTTCGATGGTATGTATCTGACCTCCGATATTATCATACAGCGCGCCATTATACCACACCGTAGCATAAAAACGGGGATCGCGCCCAACATAAGGTTTGGTTTCATCATAACCGGAAGCCGCATTGATGATCGGTACCAGGTGATCAGCATCGCTGTAGCCGGTAATAGCGGGTTCACCAGTGGCCTGCATATCATAACTGTCAACCAGTTCCTGCGATGGACAGGTCCCGGCCTTATAAGTTGGCTTACTGGGTATGCTGTTCACATAACTGAGAAAAGCATCCGGCGATTTGGTCACTTCAAAAATGGTTTCCTTATCAAGCGGAGATGCGGTCAGGTCTGAATAGCTGATAAAATAATTTCCGTAATTATTGGCCAGTCCGTATTCATTTCCCGTTGTCAGTATCGTTATCGCTTCTTTGGAAATGTCGGCAGCAGCCTGCCATTTGGCAACATCATTGGACGAGTTCCATAAAGGGCTTGCATTGTAGAGGGTGGCTTCCGACTTGATGGCATAAGCCACCGCTTTACTGAAGCGTCCTCTTTCTGATTCCGTTGTAAGCCGGATCGGTAAAGTGGGTTCAGCAATCGCGTCATTACAGTCTTTGATGATAAAGTCGACATCTTCCTGGAATGTCGGTCTTTTGAGCGTAGTATAATCAAAGGTGTTATCAAACGGCACTTCCACGATCGGCATAGGGCCGAATTGTTTGATCAGCTCCCAGTAGTAAAATGCCCGGAGCAATTTTGCTTCTGCTTTCATCCTGCTGCGATAAGCTTCGCTGCTGACCGTGGCATTATCGATATTGGCGAGAAATACATTGGCATTGCGGATACCGGCCCAAAAAGCAGGATAGTGGTCTGCATTTTTTCCGTAATTAGGATTGGCCAAAGGATTGTTGCTCGGAGTAAGAGCGCCAATGATCCATTGCGCCGCGATATTGGCCGGCTGATTCCCTACCTGCGAATCAGATGCTTCATCCGTTGTGCCGGCAAGAAAAGCATATTCGATGTAAGAGATAAAATAGCTGGGTATCGAGCCATATACGGTGTTGAGATACGCCTCCGTCCGGTCAGGATTCTTAAAAACATCTTCGAGCGACATCCTTCCATCAGGTGTAATATCGAGCGGGCTTTTTTTGCATCCCGAAGCAGCCGCAATACAGATCATAACGGTGATCAATCGCAATATGAATATCTTTTTCATTTGTTTTGTTTGATGTTAGAATGTTACGTTCAATCCGAAATTGATGGTCTTGATGATCGGGTAAGAAGTTTCATTGGTGATCTCCGGATCTATATCCTTTGTAGGAAGCCTGTCCCAGGTAAGGAGATTGAAACCGTTGGCATAAATTCTTGCTCCTTTTGCACCAACTTTTTTAGCCCATGATGCAGGCAGGCGGTATCCGATCTCTACGTTCTTCAATCGCATATAACTTCCGTCAATGATGAAGAAAGAATTACCGATCTCATTGGGAGAACCTTCTGTGGTAAGCCGGGGATAATTGATCGGAAGACCTGCATCAGCACGTTCCTGTGTCCAGCTTTCCAGGTGCCTTCTCACGTAGTAGGTAGCGGCAAATGTACCTGCGCCTCCATAATAGGCCGTCACATTTGTTACACCCTGGAAAAGAACGCTCAGATCAAAATTTTTATAGGTAACATTGAATGCTGCACCGAATGTATACTCAGGCACAGCGGCATAACCGATCGGGGCAATATCTTCTGCATCCACGACGCCATCTCCATTCAGATCTTTGTATTTGAAATCCCCGGGTCTTGGATCATGCCCGCCAACATGCTGCACCGGTGAATGAGCAATATCATCCGCACTTGTAAAATAACGGTCTACGATATAACCAAAATTCTGCCCGATGCGATAGCCGGTTTCCCGGTAACGATAAGCATAAGATTCAGGTAAAAGCGGCTCATCAGCAAAAAGTTGCTTGTTCGTTGCATAGCTGAGATTGAGCTTGCCGAGAGCAGACCAGTCATTGTTAAATCTTTTCCTGTAATTCAGTTCAATTTCATATCCTTTATTTTTTACAATACCGATATTCACAGGAGGCAGCGCACTTACAGGCAGGCCGTTCAAAGCAGGAATTGTTCCCCTGTTACGCAAGATATTGTCACGTTTTTCGGTAAACAGATCTACTGTAAGGCTCAGGCCATTGCGCATGCCTAATTCAAAACCGATATTTCCTTTCCGGGATACTTCCCATTGCAGTGCTTCATTCTTCAATAAGTTTGTAACGATCGTTGCACCCTGTCCAAGACTACCGGATGCACCGCCACCACCTACCTGCAGATCATCAATATACAGGAACCTGCGGCTGCCAATCCTGTCATTACCAACAGAACCATAAGAACCGCGCAGTTTTACGGTGCTGAAAACATTACTGTTTTCCAGGAATTTTTCATTGGACAATACCCATGCTGCGGATACAGCAGGGAAAAATCCAAAGCGATGCCCTTTTGCAAATTGTTCAGAACCGTTATAGCCTGCATTGAATTCAGCGAAATATTTATTCCTGAACCCGTATGTCACTCTGGACGCAACACCGATCAGGTTATAGGGAAGCTCGGCATTGATAAGTGTTTTCTGTTGCTGATATAATAACAATCCTGTAACCACATGGTCGCCAAATGTGCGGTTGTAGTTCAATGATCCCTGAAAATTGGAAAAGGACGTGAAATATCTTGCGCCGGAAATGGTCAGCGGGGTATTCTTTTGTGCATGCTTGATATAAGTCACGCTGTCCTGCCCGTCTGCACCCGGAGTACCTCTCAGAATCACCTGCTCCCATCTTTCATAATCACGGCCAGCATAAAAGTTATTGGTAGTTTTTGAATCGAATGACATTACCGCTCTTGCAACCAGGCCCTTTGTAATAAAGTCGAGTGATTGTTCCATTCCATAAGTAGCGGTCACGTTGCTTCTTGTTTGTTGTATATATCCTGTCCTGTTCAGTTGGCCAAGCGCAGGATGGTCTGTCGTGATAGTTGTAATGATCTGACCGTCGGGCGTATAAGGCGGAATGGTGGCATTCAGGTAGTTCATATACGCCATGATCCACAGGGCTGGCGAGTTGTTGGCCACTTCATCACGCCCCACAAGATTCAGCACACCCATCGGCATATTCTGCTTTTCAAGATAGCCCGCCACATTCAGAAAAGCCTTCAACGATCTGTTGATCTGGAGATCTATGTTGGAACGGAAATTATAACGATCGAGCTTGAACTCCGGATCATAAGGCAGGTTCTTTTCAAAACGGAACTGCCCTCCCTGGTTCAGGTAACCTGCATTCACAAAATAACGCAACCCTTTGCTTGCACCGGAGATATTCAGGTTATACCGTTGCTGCAATGAAGCGGGTTTGATCAGCATCTCCCTCCAGTTGGTATTCGGATAACGGACGGGATCATCTCCTGTACGGTAATGCTCCAGCGCTTCCGGGGTGAACGCATCACCAAGGCCGTCATTTCTCTGTGCAAGGTTTCTCAACGTTGCATATTCATAAGAATTAACAGGTGTAATGAACCGGGTAAAACTTTGTGTGCCTGCTTCTGCTGTGAAATTTATTTCCGGTACTTCTGAAGTGCCTCTTCGGGTGGTAACAAGGATCACTCCGTTTGCTCCTCTTACACCAAAGATGGCAGTCGAAGACGCATCCTTCAGAATGGTCACAGATTCCACTTCATTAGGATCAATATAAGTAAGGTCACGTTCAACACCATCAACCAGCACGATCGGGGATTGTGCATTGACAGTGCCCTGTCCTCTTACAAATATCTGGGTGATATCCCTGCCCGGCTCACCACTGCGCTGAATAGCAGTAAGGCCAGGCAAACGGCCGGCAAGCGAAACAGCAAGGTTTGCGGCAGGACTTTGTTTGATCTCTTTTGTCTGAATGGATACGATCGCTCCTGTAACAGTCGCTTTCCGTTGCTTTCCATAAGCCACTACTACCACCTGATCAAGATCTTTTGCATCAGGTGTCAACAGCACATCAAGCGTTGCATGACCTTTTACCGCAAATACCTGTACAGCATATCCAATATGCCTGAACTCCAGAGAACTGGTGTCAGCTACGGCAATTGAATATTTTCCGCTGGCATCTGTCTGTGTTGCCCGGTTGCTGCCGAGCTCAGAAACAGAAACTCCCTGAAGGGTCTCTCCTGTGCTGGAATCTGTTACCGTACCCGTGATAGTAACTGTTTGTTGTGAAAAGCCTGTAAGCGTAATGCCCAGGCATAATATCCATAGCATCATGCGCCTGACACAGGTTTCTTTTAAAACTCGTAGGCGGTTACCGGATCTGTTGGCCTGGCAAGGTCCGGGGCATGTAATTTTTCTTGCAGTGCCCGCCATCGTTAGAACTGATTTCATAATCGGCAATTGTTTGGTTGTATAATAAACCTTCCTAAGCAATATTGCATAGGACTGGTATCGCAGCAAATGGTTATATCATGCTCAACAGGAATTGTCCGCTCAAATTTACCTCCCGCATTTTCCCTTAATATCGTATTGTTATCCTCCTTTTTAGATAAATTACCTTTTTGCGACAGGCTGGCAAAAACATTTATTTCAGCTATATATGAGCCGGCTCATGCATGAACAAAAATTTTGTTTGCTTATCAAATTATGCCTACCTTAACCTTCGTAAAAAGCTACCTTTTTATACGCTTGCTATATTATGAGGTTATTGCATACTCAAATCACACCGCTGATCAATGACTCACTATTCATTGATTACAGAAGCCAGCCTTTCCTGGCCTCCCCCTTTCACGGCCAACCTTGCTTCCACGCTCATCCCGAATTAGAACTTGTTTTAATACTTGAAGGTTACGGTAAAAGGATCATCGGTGATAAGGTAGAACCATTTGAGTCGGGGGATATGGTATTCATCGGTTCAAATGTTCCTCATGTCTGGTTAAGTGATTCCGCTTTTTATGAAGAAGATTCCAATCTGCAGTCAAAAGTGATCGTGAGTTATTTCAACCCGCGCACCTTTCAACAGATGTTCGATTCCATGAAAGAATTTGAAGGGATCAGGGAAATGATCGCACAGGCTTCGCAGGGAATTAAAATATTCGGCGAAACAAAAAGGATCATCGCTGAAAAATTGCTGGCACTTACTTCTGCGACAGGCTATGAAAAAGTGGAAGGCCTGTTGAATATTATGCACCTCATTTCCATTTCGCAGGAAAAAAGTTTTATCGTCAGTAAAGAGACCAGCGGAATTGAAGCACACAGTTCAGACAGATTGATCAATGTGATCAATTTTATCAAGAACAACCTGCATGAACAGATCTCACTGAAACAGGTCGCGGATATAGCCTGCATGACAGAACAGTCATTATGCCGCTATTTCAAGAAACGCACAAAAATGAGTTTTTCCCAATACCTGCTGGAATTGCGTATGACCAATGCGCGGAAGATCCTGATAGAAATGGACAAGCCTATTTCCGATATAGCTTACCTCTGCGGATATAATTCCAGCTCACATTTCTGCAAAGTGTTTAAAGACCATACAGGGCAAAGCCCGTATCAATACAAGGCCGGCTTTAAGAAAGACCTGCCGAAAGCGATCGGAAAATAATTCTGCTTACCTGCCGGAACCCTGCATCACCGGCAGGAACATCAACTATGCTTCCCTAAAAACAAAAAGGGGTTACTCTTCAACAAACAGTTAGTAGTAGCACATTAGTACTGCTGTAAAATATTCGTCATGACGAGGTAAAACTATCTGTCATGCAATCGTCATATTACTTTTTAATAAACAAGCATTTCCTGATTCTGAAAATAGTTTCCGCCCTGCGTAAGGAATTTTGCGGTTTTCAACCATTTGCCATGAGCAACGATCAACTGGCAGCGAGGGTAATTGCTACCTGCAACAGATAGCGGGTAGATAATAAATATAAGATCCACAAATATGAATAAGAAAAGTATAATCAGTTGTTTTGTCCTGTTATGGATAACTACAGTTGCGACCGCACAAGCCATTACTGTAAAAGATGTGCTTGGGCGCACAGTACAGCTCAAACAGCCCGCTAAAAAAGTGTTGCTGGGAGAGGGCCGGGATATCATTACCTTAAATATCCTCGATGCAAATCCGGTAAACCTTATTGCCGCCTGGCAGGATGATTTTAAAAAAACACTGGAGTATAAACATTACCAGAAGAAATTTCCCGCCATAGATAAGCTGCCTGTAGTAGGTAGTAATGCAGCCAGTTTCTCTGTAGAGAAAGCCATTATTGCCAGGCCGGATGTAGCCATTTTTAGCGCCAACGGACATGGCCTCGGCCCTGCTGCGAAGGAACAGATCGAGCAATTGGAAGCAGCAGGTATCCCTGTAGTTTTTATTGACTTTAGAAAAGACCCATTTAATAATACAGTGCCCAGCATTCGCTTATTGGGACAAATCCTGGACCGCCGGCAAAAAGCAGAAGCTTTTATCCGGTTTTATGAAACAAGGCGCAAGCTCATTGCGGACCGTATCGCTGCAAAGAAACCGGCAACACCTAAAGTATTCATGGATATGAAAGCAGGTATGGCCGACAATGAATTCAATTCTCCCGGCAAAAGCAATCTGGGAAGTTTTATTGCAATGGCAGGCGGCAATAATATTGGTGCGGAAGTATTGCCCGGCGCTGTAGGCCAGTTGAACCAGGAATATGTTATCAGCAAGCAACCTGATATCTATATCGCCACAGGCACAGATGTTTTCCGGGGCAAGGGTGTTGTGTTGGGTGCAGATGTAAAAGCAGAGGAGGTGATAAGCAGTATGAAAAAAAGATTGCAGGACCCTATCATCGCAGAGCTGCCTGCCGTAAAAAAGAAAAGAGTGTATGGGCTGTGGCATTTATTTTATGCATCTCCCTTCAACATACTGGCGGCAGAATGTATGGCTAAATGGATACACCCGTCCTTGTTTACCGATGTAAACCCGGATGCATCACTGAAAGAATTAAATACGAAATTTTTATCTGTACCCATGACAGGTACTTACTGGATAGCAATGGATAAATAGATAAAGGCAAATGCCTTTGGGAAATAAAAATGTTGCAACAAACAAATACATTACCGGCTGTGGCCAGAAAACTGGCTGAGGAAAGTTTTGACCGGTTACAGAAAAAAAGGGGCCTTATCATTGGCGGGCTGGCAGTCGTATGCCTGCTTGCCTTTTGTTTTGATATAGCATTGGGGCCTTCCTCCTTAAAAATAAAAGATGTTGTCCTGGGTCTTTTTAATAGCAGTGCAGTAGAGGATGGTGTACAGGTCATCATCTGGAAAATAAGAATGCCTTATGCTATCATGGCAGTACTGGTAGGGATGGCGTTATCCCTGGCAGGCGCCGAAATGCAAACCATTCTCAACAACCCGCTGGCCAGCCCTTTTACATTGGGCGTATCAGGCGCCGCAACATTGGGAGCGGCACTGGCGATTGTATTGGGCATCAGTATTCCCGGTATCCCGCAAAGCTGGATCGTATCCGTCAATGCTTTTGTATTTGCATTGGGTTCTGTTTTATTATTACAGGCATTGGCGCAATGGCGGGGCGCTGGTGTCAGCACGCTTGTATTGTTTGGTATAGCATTGGTTTTTACATTCAATGCATTGGTGGCATTGATGCACTATATCTCTACCCCGGAAGCTTTACAGCAGGTCGTGTTTTGGAGCATGGGTAGCCTGGGCCGCAGCAACTGGGAAAAAGTACAGCTATTAGCTATCGTACTGGTAATTATTATTCCGTTCAGTTTTGCTTCTTCATGGAAGATGACGGCATTGCGGTTGGGTGAGGACAGGGCTGCCGGTTTTGGCATTCATGTAAAGCGGCTGCGGTTTGCTTCATTGTTCCGCATCAGCCTCTTGGCAGCTACGGCTGTAGCCTTTGTCGGTACTATCGGTTTTATCGGGCTGGTAGGCCCTCATATTGCCCGTATGCTGGTGGGTGAAGATCACCGGTATTGGTTTCCTGCAAGCCTGCTCACAGGAGCATTAGTGATGTCCCTGGCCTCTATTGCCAGCAAAATGTTGGTCCCCGGTGTGCTGTTACCGGTAGGAATTGTTACGGCATTGGTGGGCGTGCCTTTGTTTGTTTATCTCATCATTAAAAAAGGAAAGGGCTTATAAGGATGGCAGCACCGGAACTGTATATAGAAAAAATTTCAGCAGGTTACCCTCGTCACCCGGAAGTGATCAAGCAGGTATCAGCAGGGCCATTTTTACCCGGCACCGTAACGGCACTTGTAGGCCCCAATGCTGCGGGCAAATCTACCCTGCTGCGCAGCATCGCCGGCTTGTTAAAGGCCAAAGGAAATGTGGTGTACAACAAAGAAAACCTTTTAGATCTTTCATTACAACGAAGAGCGGCCATAGTAAGTTATATGCCGCAACATATACCGCAGGACGTGGAGCTGACGGTCATTGAATCATTGATCAGCGCATTAAAAGTTTCTTCGCTCGATCAGCTAAGCAGTAAAACAGCAGCAGCAAGAAAAAAAGCGTTTGATGTGCTGGAGCAAATGGATATCGTTGAGTTGGCATTGGAACCGTTAAACCAACTTTCGGGCGGGCAAAAACAACTGGTAAGCCTGGCACAGGCTGTCATACGGCAGCCGGCCGTTTTATTGCTGGATGAGCCTACGAGTGCATTGGATCTGCAACACCAGGTAGCAGTAATGCAATTGGTACGCCATTATGCTGCAAAAGGCACGATCGTGATGATGGTGCTGCATGATATCAACCTCGCCACCCGCTGGGCCGATGAGATACTGGTCTTGCACCAGGGGCAAATAGCGGCGCATGGTATACCGGCTACCATACTTACAGCAGAATTATTTAAAACAGTATATAAAGTAAATGCGATTATATCACCGGCGGAAGAAGGATTATTGCAGGTGCATGTACAAAGCTTAAGCAGGTAGCAAATGCAGGAGTATATTAAATATATAACAGGGATATTGCTGGTTGGCTTCAGCATAAAAGCTGCTGCACAGGAAACCACCGATACAACAAAAGCAAAAGTACTGGAAGGTGTTACCATCCAGGCATCATCTGCCACGCAGCAGATAAAGCAACAGGCTGTCACCGCCACTGTTGTAAATGCCCGTGAAGCCTATGAGCAGTCGGCTACGCTTACAGAATTGATCAACCGGAGCCCGGGTGTACGCCTGCGCCAGTCGGGAGGATTGGGCGCTTCTACAGATGTTTCGATCAATGGTTTCCAGGGCAAAGCCATTCGCTATGTAAAAGACGGTATCCCACTTGATTATTTAAGGGATGGTTTCAATATCGCTTCCCTGCCCGTCAATACGCTGGAACGGGTGGAAGTGTATAAAGGTGTGCTGCCGGTTTCATTAGGGGTGGACGCATTGGGAGGCGTGATCAACCTGGTTTCCCGTCGCACACAGCCTCATTACCTGGCAGCATCTTATGAGATCGCTTCTTTTAACACGCATCGCATTACGTTGAATGGTTACTATTCGGATGCAGCTAAAAAATGGTTTGCCGGTGTGGAGGCTTTTTACAATTATTCCGATAATGATTATAAGGTAAAAGTAAAAGTAACCGATCCTGCTACCAGCAACCAGGTATATGACCGGGTAAGACTGTTTCATAATAGTTTCCGCAACGGCTATGCCGAACTGAGTGCAGGTGTTACAAATCGCAGTTGGGCGGATGAGCTGAAAATTACCGTCGCAGCATTTCAGTTAAACAGGGAACAGAATCACCCGGCTTTGATGACGGACCCCTATGGCGCTATTAAAGGAAAACAATCCTCCATTGTGCCTACACTGCGCTATAAGAAAACATTATTACAGCAGAAACTATTGATTGATCAGTTCCTGGTACACAATACCGTTACTGTAAATCGTATTGATACATTGAGCGGCCGTTATGACTGGTATGGAAATTTTTATCCTGTAGCCGGCCGTGTGGGAGAAAGCAGGCAGCCGGCTTTGTCTGCTATCGATTATACTAATACAACCAGCAGAACCTATGTCCGCTACGCTATTGCCGCCAATCATACAATGGAGTTCAATAACGTGTACACTTCCCTGCAGCAAAAAGGGAAGGACCCTTACGGGCCCAAAATGGATGGTACGGATATCCCGCTGATCAGCTTACCCGCTACATACAATAAGCTGGTGACCGGCCTGGGGCTTACTTCCAAATGGTGGGAGGCTAAACTGGAAACAACCATCATGGGCAAGTATTATCATTACCGCTCTTCCGGCATAGAAGCCTGGCAGGCGAGGCCCATAACGGCGAATGATAAAGTAACACAAAGCGGTTCCAACTGGGGAATAGCTGCTGCCGCAAAATATACATGGCATCAGAAAAACCTTTTCCGGCTTTCGGCAGAGTTGGCCAATCGCTTGCCAGACCAGGAAGAATTATTTGGCGATGGCATATGGACGGTTCCCAGTTTTAACCTGTCTCCGGAACGAAGCCTGAACATCAATGCAGGCTATCGCTATACAAGTGCAAGAAGGGATATGATAGAAATAAATGCCTTCTACCGGCGTACGCGGGATTTGATCCTGCTGGTCCCTGTGCAGGCACCGTATGCGCAGTACCAGAATATACGCAATGTAAAAGGGTTTGGATGGGAAGCGGATGGCACGTACCACCTTACCAGCACAATTGTTCTGAATGGGAATCTTACCTGGCAGGATATCCGCTTGTTCAGGTTAACAGCGCCGGCAGATCAATGGCAAAACAAAGCCCGGCTGCGCAATACGCCGTATTTCTTTGCCAATGCAGGTATAACGGTGCAATTGAAAAAGCTGATCGCGGCTGATGACCGGTTAAAGCTTTATAGCTATTACAGTTTTATCAGGGAATACTATCTCGAAACCATTCCCAAGCGCCTGGAGCCGGGAGGCTTCCTGGGATTATTTGGGAAAGCGGGTGTGAATACAGAACTCATCATCCCTGATCAGCATTTATGGAGCGCCGGTTTTTCTTACAGCCCCCTGGTGGCAAAATTGTCATTTGGATGTGAAGTAAAAAATATACTCAACCACGATCTCTATGATAATTACCGGGTGCAAAAAGCCGGACGAAGTTTTCATTTTAAGATCAGCTATACTATTCAATAATTATAAACAAGTGAAAATATGAAACCGAGAATCTTTAAGCTAATGCTGAGTTGTGCAACTGTAATGGCCTTCTTATCCGGTTGTGATAAGGATGACAATCCCATACAGGAGCCGAAGAATGAAAAATATGTCATCATCACGATGAGTGAGAACACGCTGACAAAACCGGGTTATGCCACTGCCTATAACATCAGGCCTACAGGTAGTTTTTCCAATATAGGAACAGGCACCCTGCAAGGCATGGGCATGGGCGGCTGGCGGCCTTATAAGAACTGGTTGTTCAAAATGTTTAATACAGCCGCCAATGAAAAAGGCATCGAGCGTTTAAATGTTGCTGCCGACGGCACCATCACCAGCGGTGCGTTTTTAAAGACCAACAATACGATCAACGGCTCCGGCAATTTTGTAATTGAGAATGAAACATCAGGCTTCTATTGGGACGCTGATAAGCCCTTCATGATACAGAAATTCAATCCTACTACGCTGTCACGTACCGGCGAGATGAATTTTGAGGCGAATATCAAGAAAACGGATGCCGGTATCAATAATCAATCCATCGGGCAGCATTTTCTGGCTGTTAAGAACGGAAAACTTTTTGCAGACGTGCATTATGGAAAAAATACCGGCGCACAGAGCGGCATGTTTGATGATTTCTTTAGCGGTATTTATATAGCGGTTATCGACATTGCTACCGGCACTTATGAAAAAACGATCACCTACGATAATACAGGAGGCATTACGTATATCAACGACAATGAAATGTATTCGTTTGATACCAATGGCGATCTGTATATTGTAACACAGGGACGTAGCGCTATAGGCGGCAAATCCAAACTGCTGCGTATTAAAGCGACAGCTACTGAGTTTGATAACTGGGAAATTAATATGGATGATATCATGACCGGTGGAAAATTTGTAACCATTTATGCCAATAATGGAAAACTATATACCACCATTCCCACAGTGGCTTTAACAGGCGGCCCTACCGGTAATATCAATTTTTCCGAGATATGGGAATTTTATGCGATTGATGCCACAACAAAAGTAAGAACAAAGATCAGCGGCATCCCTGCTGTTACGAATCCCGGCGCAGCGTATGGCGCTCAGCAGTTAGACGGAAAGATTGTTTTCCGTGTTAACGCCCCCAGCCAGAACATCAATGGATATTATGAATTGAACAGTGCCGGCACGGGTGCTACCTCTTTGTTTAACGTAACAGAGGGTGGTTCTGTTTCAGGTATCTATAAAGTAGAAGTGAAATAACATGAAAGGCAGCAGCATTTTAATAAGTATTGTTTTCTCTGTCATATCCATCATGGCAAAAGCGCAACATACAGTAACAGTAGTGGTGACGGACCTGCCCGGTCCGCACCACAATGAGATGTTTTACATGACGGGGATCTTTAACCGGTGGCAACCGGGTGAAGCCAATAACCAACTGCATCAGCAGGAGAATAAGCAATATGCGATTACAGTAAATAATGTACCGGGGGGATTGTTTGAATATAAATTTACCCGCGGCGACTGGAAAACATTAGAGTGCACAGCCGACGGCCGGCTGGTGGCGCCCCGCAGCGCTATCATTCAGAAGGACACCACTATCTATTGCAAGATTGAAGGCTGGCGGGACGATTTTCCTGTTTCTACAGCATCTCCGCAGGTTCAATTGCTGGATAGTTCATTTTATATTCCGCAGTTGCAGGTACACCGCCGCATATGGATTTACCTTCCTCGTGATTATGCGAGCAATAAAAAGAAATACCCCGTTTTATATATGCATGACGGGCAGGATGTTTTTGATGAAGCCACTTCTGAAGGAAGACTCGGGCCGTTGGAATGGGGCGTGGATGAAATGATGGATAAAGCGGCCAATCCATGTATCGTAGTGGCTATCGGGCATCACGAAGATAAAAACGGCAGACAGCGGGAATACTATGTACATCCCAATAAAGATTTTCCGGAAGTATATGGCAAAGCCTACCTGGATTTTATTGTAAATAACCTGAAGCCGTTTATTGATACACATTACAGGACATTACAGGATAAGCAAAATACCTGGATGGCCGGAGGATCTATGGGTGGCTTGATAACGCTTTATGCAGGTTTACTGCATCCTGATGTGTTTGGCCGCCTGGGTGTGCTATCCCCTTCAATATGGCAGGATGAAGGCAATACACTGAAGGAAATAGCTTCGGTAAAAAATGTAAAAGCGATCAAAGATCAACATTACTATTTCTATGCTGGTGATAATGAAAACCGCATTAAGCCGGATGGAAGCCGTGTGCAAATGCATACGGATGTGCAGGCCGCAGCACAACTGCTAAAAGAAAAAGTGGGTCCTGTGATGCAGGTCTCAATTTATCCAACAGGAAGGCATGGTGCCTGGTACTGGCGACTGGCTTTTCCTGCATTGTATCAATGGATAAGCACTGGCAAATAAGTCAACAATTTTTATTCATTCCATAAAACCAACACATATGATAAAAAGAAAATTCCCGCTGCTTGCTTTATTAGCATTGGCTGCTGGTGTGGGCAAGGAGGCAACAGCACAAAAAGTAACACAGAAAGTAAAACCCGGAAAGGGCCTGTATGAAATTGTATATAGTGAAAAAGCAAACGCTGTATATGTAGCGGGTATAGGCGCCCGCGGCCAGCAGGGAGCCGGTCAGATATATAAGCTGGATCCCAAAACACTGACAGTAAAAGACAGCATTGATGTTTCGGTGGCGCCTGCTTTTGGCTTAGGCTTGAATGAGGCGACACAAACCCTGTACACTTCCAATACAAGAGGCAATTCCGTACATGCTATTGACCTGAAAACAGGCAGGATAATAGCAACCATTAAGCATGGCAAGGATAAATCACATACAAGGGAGATCGTTGCTGATGAGAGCAATAATAAAATATATGTCTCTGATGTAGGTGGTGGCATCTGGGTGATTGATGGCAAAACAAATACCTACAGTCATACCATAGAAGCAGCGGGGCTGTCTGTTACCGGACTGGCACTGGACGCTAAAAAAAGTATCCTGTATGCTATCAATATGAAGAGTGATAAAGTGGTGTCGTATGACCTGAAAAAAAATACAGTGATCGATAGCTTCCCTGCAGGCAGCAAAGGAGCTATCAACCTGGTGCTGGACGCAACAACCAATCGCCTGTTTGTAGCTAACCAGGAAAACGGCGATGTAACAGTGCTGGAGGCAGCTACCGGAAAGCTCTTGCAAACCATTCCTACCGGTAAAGGTGCTTTGGGCATTAATTTCAGCCCGGCCAAAAACTGGATATACGTGGCTAACAGAGGAGAAGGAACGATCACTATTATCGATGCAGCTACGTATAAAGTAGTAAGCACATTGGAAACAGGCTCCCATCCTAATACAGTAGCGCTGGATAAAAAAGGAAATGCTTTTGTGACCAACAAAGCGAAATCGGCGCCACGGCCTGCACCAGGAGAAACGCCTAAGCCACAGCCTGAAGATGAGAATGGTGATATTGTAACATTGATCAGTTTGTAAACTGACCGATCAGTTATAAAGTAAAGGCGCTGTTGGATGACAGCGCCTTTTTTATGCTTTGTTCAGCGTATTATACCAGTAGTTACAGGCTTGCCGAGTTTTCGCCTGAATAATAGTGGAAAATACCGGAGTCGAACCGGTGACCTCTTCCCTGTTGTTGAAACATAACTGGGTAGGGTTTGATGAGAGAACCCAAACTTGTTACGTCAGGAGTTTTAAGAGTTTACGAAAGAGATACGGAATGATGAATAGCATAGCGGTGAATTTGATCTTCAAAGAGATGCAGCTAATGCTACCGAATTCGTACAGGCAGCTTTGGTGGGCTATTCTTAAAGTGAACAAAATAGTGCTGACTCATTTTTGAAAGAGGCAACACCGTGCTTCGTATCAATCACAAGGTGTCTTTTCATCCAATTCGTCCTGCTGATTATCTATGGCAGCACACTTACTTAAATGATCTTTATCACGGGTAAATGACTCTCTCCCCATTGGCTCAGACAGTATTTTATTTCTGGCTTCCGTTTTTGACTCTATCCAAGTAACAAACAGTTCGAAATACTGAGCATTAGACGTTGACCTATGACCTTGTCCTTTTCGAATGATATTCCGCAGATATTCGGGCAGCTCCAGCGCATTTTCCCCGAAATAATAAAAGTGTTTAGATAGCAAAACGTTTAATCCGTCCAAATCCCGTTGTCTGTTGCCTTCATTATGCACGCCCATCCTCATTACAGGAGGGTCGGTTGAGAAATCATAAATACAATCACCTACACGATCCCTGTAAGACTTCGCATTTCTGAAATCCGGGATTTTTATCTTCAGGTTTTGGTTACAACGCTTATCATACTCTCTCATCGTTAGCGTTTCAGTTATCTTCATGGCATAAATAACTTTGTTTTCGAAACCGAAGTGGGCAGAGCCAGTTCCCACCACCCAGTCTTCCACCTTTGCGGTTCTTCGAATTACAGGTTTGCAGATTGCGAGCGTACAGGTTCCACCGAAAGGATTAGGTGCAGCTCCATTGTCATGAGGCATGCAATAAGTAAATAGTGTAGGCATATAACACTAATATAACCAGAAAAACGACACGTCAAAAGAGCCGTATTTGGCAGATACAGACACTTCCTACTTATTTAGAGTGGGTAAACTAGTTGCAGGCTTTGTCACACTCACATAGTTCCTCATCACCGTCTACACTGTTGAATGCCCCATCAGATAAGCCACTTCTGTCAAAACCATACCCTGTTGCACTGCCCTTGTCCCAAAAGAGTGACGAGCAACATACAGGTCTCTATCTCCCAAGCCCAGCCTTTTTAGTACTGGCTTTAATACCCTTCGCTTAAGCATCCGATCATCAATGGTAAAGCCCTTTAGGAGACTTGAATACAAAATCAGCAGATTCCCTACCTGAAAGTAGTGGCTGCAATACAGCTAACAGTTCTTTCGTTAATGGCAGGTACCGGACATTTTCCGTCTTTGTGCCTTTCGATATTCGTGCTGCAAGGCTTGTTCCCTTTACTGTCCGAGCAAAAGTTTCCGAAATCTCCACCTGCATATTTATCACATCTACATGCTTTACTTTAAGCCCTATTGTTTCTGCATTTCTCACACCAGTATGGAATGAAGAACAGGAAGGGTAGTAAAGGGAATGCTTATTGCTTTTTCCAGTCACTTTCTCAGGTACAGATAGTCTACCGTATTGTCTACGTCGACATTGCGTATTGTTTTACCCCAATTATTAAATGCTGGTGCCAGTTGATCGATGGATATGATCTTAGCCACTTCAGGTACAGCAGGTAGACGATCTTTCTTTGGCTTTGTAGTCTTCGGCAAAGCAGGCTGTTCATATTCTGAAGGGTAGCATCAAAACCCTCTTCATCATATCCAGTTTAATTTCCGCCACCTTCACCTTTGCCTGATGAAAATAATCCTGATGATAAGCAAAGGGAAGGCTTAAAGAATACCGCTCGCCTTCAAATCTCCATCTAAGCTTTATTCTGCCCCGGTTATTGGCAATGCTGATTTCTCCTTTAGGAGTTTGTGATGTGTTGTGACCCAAACTGTGGCACAAGTCTCAACAGGAGGACAAATGAAAAACCCCGCAACACTTTACAATAAAGCATTTCAGGGTTTTCAATCTCGTGGAGAATACCGGAGTCGAACCGGTGACCTCTTGCATGCCATGCAAGCGCTCTAGCCAACTGAGCTAATTCCCCATTGGGGACGCAAAAATAGGGGTTTTTGAAATATCCCGGAGGGGATGGGAAGATTATTACACGGCCTTTTCCTCTACCGGCTCTTCGGGTCCGGCTGATTCATCCATATCGGTACCATTCGAATTCCTTTTGGTGACCCAGGCGAATAACTGAGCCAACCATTTGTCTTTATTGTCCGCTACAAAATGAGAGGAAAAATTTTTCATTAAAAATGGCACTACCAGTTTGGTCACCCAACCGGAGCGGGAAAGTATCAGTTTTTTCACCACCAGGTCAATGATGCCTTCGGTGGCTGTGGTAAGCAGCAGGTTGCGTTTATCCCTGGTAGCAAATTTGCTGACCACGGAGATGGCTGATTTCACAGGCGCCAGTTCCAGCTTGATCTCTTCAATATCCTGCCTCACGAGTTCTTTCTGCGCTTGAAGCAAAGCCTCGAGCCGCTCTTTTTCCTTTAGCAGTTCTTCGTAAGTAGTGATCCTGGGCTTAGTCATACACTTTGCTGATAATAAGATTTCTGATAAGAGGGAAAACGATCTTCCTACGCATCAAGAGAATGACGAATAGCAGCAACAGAAAAAATGCGCTTCCCAGCAAAAAGCCGCCGGTCCGGCTTCCCAGGAGGTCGCCTAACCACCATGATAAAGCCACTCCCAAAAACAATAGCACAAAAAGCCCCAGCACCGATACTACGATCATCGTAATAGCGCCTGAAGCAATATTGGTAGCTTTTTGTGTAACATTTAAAATGGTAAGCCGGTAAAAGGTTTCAGCCATGTCTTCTACATGGTCTGCAAGGTCGGCCGTCTTTTCCTTAAGATCTTCCATCGGTATTTCGTTTGCATTCGTGTCATTCGCGCGTTCACATTCATGTCATTCGTGCATTCACATTCGCAACATTCGCGTTTAAGAAGTGAACAGGCGAAAAACTGTCCATACGGGTCATTTTTTCGCCTGTTCCTTAAAGTTAACTGAAATTTTCTTTCAGTTTGTTTACTTTTTCTTCTGCTGCATGTTTTGCATGACGGCCTTTTTCTTTGATTTCGTCCATGCCATCTTCTGCCATTCTTTTGCCTCTGTCCCAAAGATGACCGAGGTTGTCTGCCCAATCGCCTGCTTTGTTCCTGATCTTCTTGCGTGTTTCACTTCCTTTGTCCGGAGCAATCAATAATCCAATGACCACACCGGCGGCCGCAGCTCCAAGAATGCCTAACAGAACTTTGTTTCTGGTTGTCATAATCTTTTATTTTAAGAGTTAAGGAATGAGAGTCATCTTCCTTTTTTTATTAAAAACCATACCAGAATCGAGACAGGGATTCGCTGGCCGATGGCCGTTGAACGATGACCTGCGGCTGTGGAGTATTGTAAAAGAATGATTTCCGGTATTTATTTAACTCTTCAATCAGATTTCGATCAACGGTCAACGGCCATCAGCCAACAAACCATAAAAAAACCCCGGTCATCGCCAGGGTCTTATTATTTTATTTGGGGTTTATTCTCCCCATATCTGTTCTTCTCCTTTCAGCCATTTTTTCACCAGGTCAGTGGTCACTGATTTGGGCCTTTCAATTGGGAAGCCCAATGCCCTGTCCCAGCAAAGACTGGCCAACACACCCAATGCACGGCTTACACCGAACAGCACGGTATAGTATTCATATTCCTTCATTCCGAAATGCACCAGCAATGATCCGCTATGGGCGTCCACATTGGGCCAGGGGTTTTTGATCTTGCCTAATGATTGCAGGATCGGCGGCACAGCTTCATAAATATTCCAAACAGTTTGCACCAGTTTATCATTGGGCATGTGTTTTTTGCCGAATTCCATTTGGGCTGTGAAACGCGGATCTGTTTGGCGCAATACCGCGTGACCATACCCCGGCACTACTTTTCCTGCGCTGAGCGTTTTCTTTACATACTCTTCGATCTGTTCCTTTGTGGGCAGGTCAGTCTTTAATTCTGTCTGCATTTCAAAGATCCATTTTATTACTTCCTGGTTTGCCAGTCCGTGCAGAGGGCCGGCCAATCCGTTCATGCCTGCTGCAAAACTGAGATAAGGATCGCTCAAAGCAGAGCCTACCAGGTGAGTTGCATGCGCTGACACATTCCCTCCTTCATGATCGGCATGAATGGTCATATATAAACGCATCAGTTCTTTGAATGTCTCATCTTCATAACCCAGCATATGGGCAAAGTTGCCGGCCCAATCGAGCAGGCCATTGGGTTGAATATGATCTCCGGATTTGTACTTCCTGCGATAAATATAAGCGGCAATGCGGGGCAGCCTGGCAATAAGGTCCATTGAATCATCAAACACTGCTTCCCAGTAATCTTTTTTGCTGAGCCCCTGCGCATATCTTTTGGCAAACTGGCTTTCTGTCTGAAGGGCCATTACACCTACCACGAACTGCGTCATGGGATGTGCATTCAAAGGCAGCGCTTCAATAGTATGGAATACATGATTGGGCACATGGCTGCGGCGTTGCAATACAGATGTTACATGATGAACATCTTCTTCTGTAGGCAACTCACCTATCAACATCAGGTAAAACAATCCTTCCGGCAATGGTTCAGTCCCTCCAGGAGCTTTAGGCAGTTTTTCTCTCAATTCAGGAATGGAATAACCTCTGAAGCGGATACCGTCCTGGGCATCGAGCAAGGAAGTTTCCGATACCAATCCTGTCATTCCGCGCATGCCCTGATATATCTGGGACAACTGCACTTCCTCTATCACTTTATTACCATGTTCCTTAAGCAAATCTTTAATTTCCGTACCCAACTGATCAGCTTTTGCTTTGAACCTGTCTTTAATTACTCCCATGACAAATCGTTTAAAAATCTCTAAAATGTTGAAGGGTTAAAGGTACTTAATGACGTTTGCCAGAACAAACATTTTAAACAATAATGTTCTTCATTTTACGTAAACATCACAAATCCCATGCTATTTGATGTTGGAACGATGAAAAGCCTGCGGGTTTTAATCTGGTTCTAATTTCATCCCTAAAAAACAGGAGCTGGCTCCCGATTCCTGGCTAAAGACCCTGACTTATTTAGGTGCTTTTGCATACATCCAGTATGCCACCAATGAAAAGGCGATATTTGGCAGCCAGGCCGCCAGCAGCGGGTGCAGGTCACTTTTGGTCGCAAATACGGTGGAGAACCGGTCAGACATGATGAACAAAGCTCCCGTAACCACCCCGATGGCCAGGTGCATACCGCTGCCTCCCCTCGTTTTCCGGCTGGCGATCACTACCCCGATCAGGGTCAGCAATACCACTGCTGCCGGCGTGGCCGTACGGCGATAGCGTTCCACTTCCAGGGCGCTGAGCCCCTCGGTGCCCCGCTGCTTTTCCTGGTTGATGAAACGGATCAGTTCGGGAGTAGACAGTTTGTCTTTGAGATATTCATCTTTCCGCAATTCCTGCGGCTTGAGGCTTATATTGATCGTAAGACTGGGATATTCTTTGGTCACTTCACCCAGGCTGTCCACTTTTCTCTCCACGGCATTCTGCAGCTTCCATTTTTTTTCTTTGGCATCCCATTGAATAAAATTTGACCGCAGGTTATACACCACTTTATTGTCCTTTACCCGATCGAGAAAAAACGACTGGGCCGATTTGCTGGTGGTGTCATAATATTTTATACCAACATAGGTGTCATGGTCAACGCGCCGGTAATAGTTATTGTTTTGCTGGCTCTTGGTAGGATCATTACTGTCGATATACGTTGCCTTAAAACCGCTCATGATCTCATTGGCCTTTGGGATAAGATAGCGGTTGCCAAACCAAAGGATCACGCCAAGCAAAAGCCCACCTATGAGATAAGGGCGAAGCATCCGGTTGAAACTGGTGCCGCTGGCCAGTATGGCAATGATCTCCGAACGGGTAGCCATTTTACTGGTAAAGAATATCACGGCTATGAAAACGAACAGCGGAAAAAGAAGCCCCCATATATGCGGTATAAAGCCAAAATAATACTGGGTGATGATCTGTGAACTGCTGAGACCGCTTTTCACAAAATCATCCGTCTTCTCACTGCTGTCTACCGCCACGGCCACTACCAGGAACAGCATCATGCAAAAGAAAAAAGTGACCAGGAATTTTTTCAGTATGTACCAATCCAGCTTGCCCAAACAGAGAGGTTTAAGAGTTTAAAGGTTTAAACATTCCCGGGTGCGAAGTAACTGAATTTAAAAGGAATAAAATGTGAAAAGATGGAACACGAATAGGCGCGAATGGAGGGCGAATGGCGCGAATAAAAAAACCTGCCGGTTGTTAGTAACCACAGTCGGCAGGTAAAGGTTGTCCGGAATAGGCCCTCAAAAAAGCAAAAAATATAGAATAAGGTCCGATGGTTAATGGGAGTCGCAGGGCCTGATGCAAAGGTGAAACAAGGTTGTTTGCCAGACAAGCGGTCTTACACCCATTTTCACCCCGTCTTTTCACGGTGTAAACACCCCGTTTATTCACCCACTTCATAATCAGAGCATTGTAATTAACTGATACTGTTATATCTTGGCCGAACAAATCACTAAATTCTTCTACTTATGCCTAACCAACCAATTCCTGTTACCCAGGCCAATGCAATGATCAAAACGTACACCACCTACATGCAAAATTTAGGGGTGGACATGCAAAAACAAACTCAGTCGGTATCCTTTAAATTGCCAGAACTGATGGCCTGGCTTTCAAAAATGACCGAATTAGCGGATGAGATCCGCATCTGTATGGGTGATTATCCTGCAGGACATCCACAGGCCGGACGCACCACTGTTATATTGTGGCCGTATAAGAATGGTAAGCCAGCCAAATACCCTGCTGAAGGAACACGTCCCAAAGCCGGACTCACCGGAGATGGTGGAAAAGGCGGAGATTGTGGAGACGACGGAGATGATGATGGCGATGGTAGAGATGTTGATCCGTACAACGATGGACAATTATATCCATAATCATCTATGTTCCTTTTATACCTCTATTTAAGCTGCCTGCTTTTAAGCACTCTTACAGCAACACGGTTTCACCGAGAGCTAAAAAGCAGGCAGCTTTTTTTGCTTATTCCTTACCTGTGGCTGATAAGTATTCAGGAAATCGGGCTTTTCATAGCGGTGAACTATGGCTCACTGAAAACAACAGGGTTGTTTTATAATATTTACAGGCCCATTAGCACAACTGTCTTTGTTATCCTGTTCTATAGGATTTCCATTAATGCACCGGTCCGTAAATTGATAGCCTGGCTGTACGCATTATACCTGTCAGTTACATTGGTCACTTTTATTTTTATCCAGCCGATCACCATCTATAACAGTTACCTCTCCCTGGCCAGCGGTTTTGTCATTACCTGTTGCGGTATATTTTTCCTTTTTAACTATTTTAATCTTGACAATTCAACTGAAGAAAGAAAATGGCTGCCTGTTATACTTGTCACGGTCGGCGTAATCACCTTCTATCCTATAGTAAATATTACGCTTGCTTTTTACAAATTTCTTCTTGCTTATGACGCGAGTATTTTTGGGGTCCCCCTTTATCAGTTAGTACCGCGTGTCATGAGCATTTTTATGTACAGTTGTTTTACATATGCCTTTTATCTATGCAAAAAGAAAAATTAGACCTTATCTTATCCATTACTTCAGCCAGCCTTTTTGTGCTGTTGCTGATCATTTCCATCTTCTTTCTTTTCCGTATCTACCTGAAAAGAAAAAACAGTCTTTTATTGGACAAACAAAAAATGGCCGTTCAGTTTGAACAGACCCTCCTGCAATCCAAACTGGAAATACAGGAACAAACTTTTGCCGATATCAGCCGCGAAATACACGACAATATCGGCCAGGTGCTGAGCCTTGCCCGCATCAACCTCAACACATTGAACACGCCGTTGGACAATGGAAAATTAAACCTCGTAGACGAGCTGATGGAAAAAGCCATCACCGATCTGCGCCATCTCAGTCATTCTCTTGATGCCGACTTCATCCGGAAAAAAGGATGGCTGGAGCCAACACAAAAACTGCTCCGCGATCTTGAAAAAAGCGGCAAGTATACCACCAGGCTTTCGGTTGCCGAAAACCCTCCACCACTGGGCAACGACCGGCCGATCATTCTCTTCCGGATGATACAGGAGACCATCAATAATATTATCAAACACGCTTCTGCCAATTCGATACTGCTGGAAGTAAGCCGGCAGCCAGACCGCCTGCAGATATTCATAAAAGATAACGGCAAGGGGTTCAACAAAGAAAAGGTGATGGCTGGCGCCGGATTACGTAATTTAGAGAACCGCTCCAAAATGATAGCTGCAAACCTGCAGGTAAACAGCGAGCCGGGAAAAGGGACCGAAATCACAATTTCCGTTAAGTTAGAACCCAATGAGTAAACCAACTGTTCAGATAGCGCTGGTAGATGACCACACCCTGCTGCGGAATGGCCTCGCTTCCCTTGTACGCTCCTTTGAAGGATACGAAGTATTGTTTGAAGCCGACAACGGCAAAGAATTCATTGCCCAGTTGCAACATTATCCTGCACCTGACCTTGTGCTGCTGGACATCACCATGCCCGAAATGAACGGTTTTGAAACTGCGGACTGGATCAAGCAAAACCTGCCGAATGTAAAAGTGCTTGTATTGAGTGTAATGGACAATGATTCCATTATCATCAGCATGCTTAAAAAAGGAGCAAGAGGATATATTCTGAAAGACAGTAAGCCACTGGTGTTTAAACAGGCGCTCGACAGTATCCGTGACACCGGTTTTTATATCAATGAACTTATCAGCAATAAAATGCTGAACTATGTAACACAGGAAGGAAGCCAGTCATCAAAAGAAACGTCCATCATCTCCCAGCTATCAGATAAAGAGATCGCCTTTCTCCAGATGGCCTGTACCGAGATGACTTATAAGGAAATTGCTGAAAGCATGAACCTTAGTCCACGCACCATTGATGGCTACCGGGATGAACTGCTGAAAAAACTGAATGTGCAATCGAGGATCGGGTTGGTGACGTTTGCGATCAAGAACGGATTGTATAAACTATAAGTTTTAAACTGGTTGGCGAAGTGTATCGCAAAGGACGCAAAGGATACGCCAGGAACGCAATGTTTATCTCGTACTATTCTTTGCGCCCTTGGCGTATCCTTTGCGTCCTTTGCGATACCCTACGCCCTTCTACAACCGCCTTTTCAATACTTCCACCTGTTCCTTTTTCCATGAAACAAAATCCCCTTGCAGAATATGTTTCCTTGCCTCTTTTACCAACCATAAATAAAAAGCAAGATTATGAATACTGGCAATGGTCAGCCCCAGTATTTCTTTTGATTTGATAAGATGACGCAGATAGGCTTTGCTGTAATAATTGCTCATTACATTATCAAGACCATCATCAATGGCTGAAAAATCCTTCTCCCATTTTTTATTGTCAATATTGATCACACCACGGGTGGTGAAGAGCATCGCGTTCCGTCCGTTGCGCGTCGGCATTACGCAATCAAACATGTCTACTCCCATGCTGATGCATTCCAGGATATTCCAGGGCGTGCCCACGCCCATCAGGTAGCGGGGTTTGTCTTTCGGAAGATGATCGCAGCACCAATCGCATATTTCATACATCACCGGTTCGGGTTCTCCTACACTCAGTCCGCCGATCGCATTGCCTGTTGCGTTTTTGGAACTGATGTATTCACATGATTGCTTGCGCAGGTCTTTGAAGGTGCCACCCTGGACGATCGGGAACAGGTTCTGTGTATAGCCGTATTTATCTTCAGTGGAATTAAACCGGTTGAAACACCTGTCGAGCCAGCGATGCGTCAGTTCCATGGAAGTGCGGGCATAAGCATATTCACTTCCACCCGGAGGGCATTCATCAAAAGCCATGATGATATCGCCGCCGATCACACGCTGAATATCCATTACGGATTCGGGAGTGAATAAATGTTTTGATCCGTCAATATGTGATTGGAAAGTAACCCCTTCTTCTTTTATTTTCCGGGTGCCGGCCAGGGAAAATACCTGGTAGCCGCCACTATCGGTGAGGATGGGATGCGGCCAGCCATTGAACTGGTGCAGGCCACCGGCTGCTTCCAGTATTTCCAGTCCCGGCCGCAGGTAGAGGTGATAAGTGTTCCCCAATATGATCTGTGCCTGCACATCGTTTTCCAATTGCTGCTGCGACACGGCTTTTACGCTGCCTACTGTGCCCACAGGCATAAAAATAGGGGTAAGGATTTCGCCATGGTCAGTGGTGATCCTGCCAGCCCTTGCTTTTGAACTCGTATCCTGCTGCTCTAAATTAAACTGTAATGCCGCCATACATCCTTATTAAGCGGTGCAAGATAATAAACCATAAACTTCTTTCTTATCTTCGTGCCCATGCCACTAATTAACTGGGGAGAGACGATTTTCTTTTTCTTTGTCGCCGTTACGACCATTCAACTCTTTTACTATTGCTGGTTTTTCAGCAGAATTGCTTTTTACCGGCCAAGATCCAGGCAACATACACAGCAGCATCCCGTATCAGTAATTGTTTGCGCAAGAGATGAGGATGAAAATCTTGCCCGCAACCTGCCCGGCGTGCTGGTGCAGCAATATCCCAGCACTTATGAGGTGGTGGCGGTCAATGACAATTCCCTGGACGATTCCAAATATATTCTCGAAGAACTGAAAAAAACTTTCAAATCGCTCAATATTGTGGAGCTGACCCAGGAAGCTAAATTGATCTCCGGGAAAAAATATCCTTTGTCTATTGGTATCCGCGAAGCCAAACATGAAATACTGTTGCTGACAGATGCAGATTGTGTGCCTGCGAGCGAAAACTGGATAGAAAAAATGCAGGGAGCTTATGATGCCGATACGGAAATCGTTTTGGGCTATGGGGCTTACCATAAAAAACCCGGGATGCTGAACAAACTGATCCGGTTTGAGACCTTTCATACGGCTTTACAATATCTTTCTTATGCGCTGGCAGGAGTGCCGTATATGGGAGTGGGTAGAAATCTTTCTTATAAAAAAGGTTTGTTCCTGCGGAATAAAGGATTTTCCTCCATCAACCATATTCCAAGCGGGGATGATGATCTTTTTATCAATAAAGTAGCCACCGGGAAAAACACAGCCGTGATCATAGACCCGGATGCAGTTACCCGATCCATACCCAAAACCACCTGGTCGGGCTGGTTCAAGCAAAAGTCCCGGCATTATACCACGGCTAAGTTCTATAAGCCGCAACATAAATTCCTGCTGGGATTGTATTTCTTCTCACAGTTTATTTTCTATCCTGCTTTTATTGCCAGCCTGATCTTCTACGACTGGAGATTCAGTTTAGGAGTTTTTGGCCTACGACTGTTGATACAGGGTTTTATTCTATATAAGGCCATGGCCAAAATGGATGAGAAAGATCTCTGGCCCTGGTTCCTTTTCCTGGATATGTGGATGTTCTTTTATTATATCATCTTTGCTCCGGCGCTGTGGAAAAAGCCAAGTAAAAAATGGAATTAACCGGCTCAGATTTTTCTGGCGTAAAAGTTACGCAAAGGACGCAACGGTTACGTAAAGGACGCTACGTTGCGCACTCCGCGTAATCGTTGCGTCCTTTGCGTTATTTTTTATCAATTATGGAAATCATACTTAAATATTTTTCCGATTTCACCCCAAGGCAATTGGAGCAATTCCACCTGCTCAAAGAACTGTATACAGAATGGAACGATAAGATCAATGTGATCTCCCGGAAGGATATTGAGAGCCTTTATGAAAGGCATGTACTCCATTCGCTGAGCATTGCCGCCAGTTTTGAATTCCAGCCCGGCGCGGAGATCGTTGACCTGGGAACAGGGGGCGGATTCCCGGGAATTCCTCTCGCTATATTTTTTCCCGATGTAAAATTTCATCTGGTCGACAGTATCGCTAAAAAACTGAAAGTGGTGGATGCAGTGGCCGAAGGCCTTGGTTTACAGAATGTGACCACCCGGCACAGCCGGATAGAGGATATCAAAGACCGCAAGTTCGACTATGTGGTGTCGAGGGCCGTTGCCCCGCTCAAAGACCTTTGGCGCTGGAGCAAACCCCTGCTCCGAAGCCATTCCCCGGGCCATGATCCCGCTGCACCCAAACCAGGCCTTATCTGCCTTAAGGGCGGCGATCTGGCAGTGGAAATACAGGAAAGCCTTACCCGGCCCCGGCTGCTTCCGGTAAGCAAGCTTTTCGAGGAGGATTTTTTTGCAGACAAGTATATTGTGTATGTGCCCAGGAGCTAAGAGACTTTCTTCTCGAAACTAAGTGTTTACAAGTAAACTACTATCCATTTTTCTCCTATCCCTCATTTCTCGTAGTTTTTTTTACCCTGTTCGTGGTATTGCCCACCTCAGGATTAAGTCTCATTTTTGCTTCATGAAGGCAATATCCGTTTGTATAGTAGACGATAACCGGGACCTGAGAAACGCATTGGAAGAGATTATCAGCATGTCTGATGGGTATGAATGCATAGGCACGTTGGGAACAGCAGAAGAAGCGATCAATGAGATACCTGTGATGGAACCCGATGTGGTGTTGATGGACATTAACCTGGGTGGCACGGAAAGCGGTATCGATTGTGTAAGAATATTGAAGCAGCAGGTGCCTGCTACCAATTTCATGATGTGTACGGTTTACGAAGAGGACGAAAAGATATTTGAGGCGCTCAGCGCAGGGGCCAGCGGTTATATCCTGAAAAAAACTGCTCCTGCCCGTCTCCTGGAAGCCATCCGGGAATTGTACCAGGGCGGAGCCCCGATGAGCAGCCAGATAGCGCGGAAAGTAGTGGCGGCTTTTCAAAACAAGTCAGGCGCTGCACAGGATGCAGAATTGGATGAACTGTCAACCCGGGAAAAAGAGATCCTCGAGCAGTTATCCAAGGGCCTGATGTATAAGGAAATTGCAGCAGAGCTGTTCATCAGCCCCGAAACGGTAAGAAAGCATGTATACCACATTTACGAGAAGTTGCATGTTACTAACCGGATCGAAGCAGTCAATAAGTACTTTGGACGGTAACTATAAATATCCCAGAAATACCACAAAAGTGGTATTCCTTTTGCAAGGTTAGGAACGTAGATTTGTTATGTATTACGAATTTTTATTAAGAATTCTACCATTAACCGAAAACCTATCTTTTAGAAACTGACGGGTAAGAATCAGAGGGCACCTAATCTAAGTGAGAAAGCCTTCTACGTTACAACGTAGAAGGCTTTTACTTTATTCGCTCTTGCTCTCATTCATTTTATTCTCTCATTTCAAACACTCCATTCGTGCTTACTCAACCACTCTCCTCTCAAGAAAACCATTCGCGTCTCATTCACTCATCCACTCCATTCATATCTTATTCGCCTCATTCGCGCTTTTAAAGTTTGAGGCGATTATTCTGCCTCTCCACATCCGCCAGCCTCTGTGAAGGATCGATCTCCGCCACTGATATATCAGCCAGCCTGTGCTTGCTCTCGATCGTATAGGTTTCGCTTGTCCATTTCCAGGCAGGGTACACTTTACGAGGAGATTCGTCCTCGGGATTTTTCGCCCCATACATCAGGTCAAGGGGAATATAATGCACTTCAGTGCTGCTATCCTTGAACGTCAGTTGCAGGTCAATCGGCATTGGCATCAACCCGATCCGTTTGATCCTGATCTTTGTTACCCCCTTATCCTCCCACAAACTGTCAAAAGCATAGTCGATCGTTTTAGTTGAATTCACCCAGTATTCTTTATACCAGTCCAGTTTCATATCACTTACCTTCTCTGCCACGCGGATAAAATCTGCCGCATTCGGGTGTTTGAATTTCCAGAGCCGGTAATATTCCAGCAATATTTTATCGCGGGTTTCAGCTCCGGTAATATAGCCGAGCTGCTCCATGAAAACGGCGCCTTTGGAATAAGCTGCGGCCGAATAAGCACTATTGGTATTGAAATGATCGGCATGCGTGGTCAGGGGCTCTTCCCTGCCGCTTTTTACAAGAGCGAAATACCCTCTGTAATTGCTTTCCTGTGCAAAGCCTGTTCTGCCTGAAAGGAAAGCCGATACACGGCTTGAAGCATAGTTGGTAAACCCTTCGTCCATCCAGGCATAAAGGGATTCATTGGTACCCATCATACCCTGGTACCAGTTGTGCATCCATTCGTGCAGCCAGGCGCCGGCACTGGCCAGCAGGGTGGACATAGGATATTCCATACCACCATCACCGCCCTGTATGAATGAATATTGCTTATAGGCATAAGGCCCGAATGTTTTTTCGATATAAGGCAATGCCCTCTGCGCATCGTCCAGGATCTTTTCCCAGGTGGCAGGCCTGGGGTCATTTTCCTTATATAATAAATGAAGGGTTACATCATTTTTTACTTTTCTCGAGAGATGTTTGTAACCCGGGTCGGCGGCCCACATAAAATCATGCACGTTGGGGGCAATGAATTTCCAGGTCAGTTTATCACCGGCAGGCCTTACCACTTTTGTTCCGGGTGCTTCATAGCCATAGCCTATCTGCGCTGCGTTTTGCAGATAACCTGTGCCTCCCAGTATATAAGTTTTGTCGATAGTGATATTCACTTCATAATCTCCCCATACGCCATAAAATTCACGGCCGATATAAGGAGTGGGATGCCATCCTTCATAATCATACTCGCACATCTTGGGATACCACTGGCTCATGGAATAGCGCACATTGGTGGTAGGGTTATCCCTTCCGCTCCGGCGGACCTGCAGCGGCACCTGCCCTTCAAAATCCATATCGAAAACAACTTTTGTTTTCGGCAGGATGGGCTTATCCAGTTTCACTTCCAGTATGGTTTCCAGTACCTCCACTTTTTGCGGACGGCCGTTCATCTTAAGGGAAAGCACTTTCTGATAGCCGATCTCCTCCGGCTTCAGGTTTTGTATACGGTCTTTTACACGGTCATCCCAATCCATTCCTCTTCCGGAAGGAATGGTGCCCTGGCGGCGGCTGCGAACATCCATCATGCTGCCAGGTTGAAAGGCATTGAAATAAAGATGGTAAAATACACGGGTCAATGTGTCGGGAGAATTGTTCGTGTATTCCAGTTTTTGCTTACCGGTAAAACGATTGGTCTGCACATTCATGTCCACATCCATCACATACTTTACGCGTTGCTGCCAGCGGTCGGGCTGAGCAAAAGCGGAAAAGACCAGGGTCAGGTAAAGAAAGCAGATAGAGATTTTTTTCATGTACTAATCAGTTTATTGTTATTAACCTGGAAAGGTAAATATCGGGAATTGAGGTTTATCATAAAAGAAAATGGGTGATTTTTATTGGTGTGGCTCTCACAATAGGCAATAAATGAAATGCCCACAGAGATAGCAAAGAGCACAAAGAGTTATTGGCTGACTGCTTTCTTTACTACAGCTTTACGAGTAAGTACTGAAGTAAGACAAAATATTTCTTTGTGCTCTTTGCTGTGTCTGTGGGAGCCCTGTTTTAAAAGTTTATACCATTTATTCTACTATAGAGTAATGGATTCGCGGAGCAGTCTTCCCTTCGGATTAAAGAACAGGTACTTCTTCTCCACTCCGTTTTTTCTTGCTTTCAACCTGTATTGCGTAATATCTCCGGGCAGGTACATTACTGTCACTTCTTCCACTTCCCTGTCGGCATACTTGCTTTTCTTAAATCCGTCTTGCACTTCCTGCGGAAGCTCATCATAGTTCGAACGTTTCAGGGTTTCTTTCCAGATGCCTTTATTGGTATAAGAAGCTACCATGGTATCTCCATCCAACATAAAATGTACATCCACACTTACCAGTTGGTCCTTGAAATCTATATCGGAAGCTTCGCGATACTGGTTAGCAAAAGTTTCCTCTACTGCCTTAGGTATCTTGCGTATTTGGGAAAACGCCGGCATACTCGCGCAAAGAAGAATGATCATTCCTGTCAAAATAGTCTTTTTCATCTTTTCATTTTTATATTTCGAAACTCCAATTTAAAAACTGTACCAATTCTTTCAGCATTTGCAAATTTCGCCTCAAAATCTTCAACACAAAGCAATACAAGCCGTTTTTAACTTTTTGAATACTGAAATCAAATACTTAAAACGCCCGCAACGCTTTCCTGTATCAAAATGAATGTATAAATTTTTGTGAAGTTCAGACTACCGACTCCTGACTTCAGACTCCCGGCTCACTTACTTTCCCGCTACCACCACCACAATCTCCCCTTTCACTCCTTTCTCTTTAAAATAAGCAGCTACTTCCGCCAGTGTGCCCCGTTTGTTTTCTTCATACAGCTTGGTCAGCTCACGGCTTACACTGCAAAGCCTGTCGGCACCAAAATAAGTGATGAACTCTTCCAGGGTTTTTACCAGTCGCATCGGCGATTCATAAAAGATCATAGTACGCTCTTCCGCAGCCAGTTGCTTCAGCATGGTCTGTCTTCCTTTTTTGACAGGAAGAAACCCTTCAAAAACAAAACGATTAGCAGGGATACCGCTGTTCACAAGGGCGGGAACAAAAGCTGTGGCCCCGGGCAGACATTCTACTTTTACCCCGGTTTTAATACATTCCCTTACCAGCAAAAAAGCAGGGTCGGATATTGCCGGCGTGCCTGCATCCGTGACCACTGCTATTTTCTTTCCTTCCAGCAACTGGTTCACCAGGTGATGCAGCACTTTATGTTCATTATGCTGATGATAGGGCGAAAGCGGTTTGCTGATCTGGTAATGCGTCAGCAAATGCGAAGTATTGCGGGTATCTTCTGCGAGGATCAGGTCCACCTCCTTTAATACCTCCAGGGCACGGAGCGTAATATCTTTCAGGTTGCCAATGGGAGTAGGAACAAGATAGAGCATACTTTATTATTCAGTGATCCGGCTGTCTGAATAAGAGATTTATATCAGGCAACATCAATCTCGAAATATTCCATCACCTGGTTAGACAGCAGTTTCCTGCTTGCTTCTTCTGCAATAGCTTTTGCTTTTTCAGGTGAATCGGCATTTACACGCAGGGTGATATTTTTCCCCACTCTTACATCTTCCACACCATTCAATCCCAGGTTTTGCAAGCCGCCCATCACGGCCTTGCCCTGAGGGTCCAATAATTCTTTCAGGGGCATTACTTTGATCTGCACCGTATATGTCATGATAATCTTTTTATGAACAGCAAAGATACAAGAACGTACGCGATGAAGATGACCGGTATGGCCAACCAGTGTAAAAAAATCACACTAATCACGCTGATAAGAATCAGTAGATATCGCGGTAAATTATTTTTTATGCTGAAATCCCTGAATTTAAAGCTCAGGATGGGAACGGAAGATACCATCAACAAGCTCAGCCCGATAATGCAGATGATAATAAACACTTTATTCAGCAGCAAACTGTTTACCCAACTGATATCCGTTTGCCAGTAAATGACCGGCAATGATGCGATCACCAATCCCACTGCAGGGGTAGGTACGCCTTTGAAATGATACTCCTGGCCTGTATCGAGGTTGAAGCGGGCCAGGCGGTAAGCCGCTGCGGCAGGAAGAATAAAAGCCAGGGCCAACCAGATAAAAGGAGTGTTCAACCCATCAGCCCCCTGTGCAAAGCTCAACCGGAGCATCTGGTAAAGGATCATGCCCGGCGCCACACCAAAGCTCACCACATCAGCCAGTGAATCCAGTTGCTTGCCCATGGCTGAAGGCACTTTGAACATTCTTGCCATAAAGCCGTCAAAGAAATCAACCACGCCTGCCAAACCGATAAACAAAGAAGCTATCCATACTTTTTCCGGAATATCGAGCAACTGCTGCCCATTGGCATCCGCCACCACAATAAATCCGTTCTGCAAAATGAAAACGATCGCGATGCAGCCAAAAACAAGGTTCAGCAAGGTGAACAAATTGGGGATTTGCTTCATGGCGGAAAAAGTAGTTTTTTATTTTGATAAGTTCAAGGATGGATGGTTGACTGGCCGGTGGACCGCCGTTATTTTTTCATTAACCCTTCAATCTCTTCAACTGTTATGGGAATATTTTTCATCAGGTCCTTATTACCGGTTTTGGTGAGCCACACATTGTTCTCAATGCGTATGCCCATTTGTTCTTCTTCAATATAAATACCAGGCTCTACCGTAAGCACCATACCCTGCTTAAGCGGTTGAGTGCGGGTGCCAAGATCATGCACATCAATGCCCAGGTGGTGGGATATGCCGTGATAAAGGTATTTGCGATAAGCTTTGTTGTCGGGATCTTCATTCTTTACATCCGCTTTGGTAAGCAGGCCGATCCTGATAAATTCTTTGGTGGCTTCATCACCTACTTTATCGGTATAATCCACTAAGGTGATACCGGGTTTCAGCAGGCCCTTGGCATAATTATGCAAATGAAGGCAGGCATTGTAAACCTCTTTCTGCCGTTTGGTGAATTTTCCGTTTACAGGAACAGTTCGGGTAAGGTCAGCGCAATAACCTCCATACTCTGCTCCAAAATCCATCAGTATCAATTCCCCGTCTTTGCATTCCTGGTTGTTGGATACATAATGCAATGTTCTGGCTCTGTCGCCACTGGCAATAATGGAACCATAGGCTTCACCGGTAGCGCGCTGGCTCAGGAAAGAATGAAAGATCTCTGCTTCAATTTCATATTCCATCACGCCCGGGCGGATAAATTTCAATAGTCGCCTGAATGTTTTATCGGTAATATCGACCGCCTGTTGCAGCACTTCCACTTCATAGGAAGTTTTGATGCTACGCAGTTCCTTCATCAGTTTTGCAGCCCTTTCATAGCGATGAAGCGGGAAACGGCTTTTCATTTCATCTATAAAACGATAATCCCTTGTGCGCAGCCAACTGGATTTGCGGTCATTCTCATTGGTATCAAGGTAGATCGTATCTGCCAGGTGTATCCAGGTTTGGAGCATGGCTTCCAGGCTGTCGAGCCATATCACGGTTTCCATGCCACTGATCGCTTTGGCTTCCGCAGACCGGAGCCTTTTCCCATCCCATTTTTCCTTTAGTTCATTAGGCCTCACCAGCACCAGCACTTCCCTGTATTTCGGATCAGGATTGTCCGGGAAAAGGACCACCATCGTATCTTCCTGTGCGATGCCACTCAACCAGTACAGATCACTGTTTTGCTTAAACCGGTAAATGGCGTCCCCATTGCTGGGCGATTCATCATTGCTTACAAAAATGGCAATGGAATTGGGGGCCATCTGGCTAACAAAACGCTTCCTGTTCTGAACGAATAATGCAGGATCAAGTGGCAGATTCTTCATATCGCTGTTTAAAAACCTAAAGATAAAGAAGTAAAACTCAATTAAATGTCGGAACGGAATGTCCTCCCTATCTTAACAAGATTTTTCTGTGAGGCCGAACGGATTGTGTTGATTTTTACAATGAGGTAAAAACCAAAGAAACTTCTTCAATTTCCACCGATTGCATTTCTATTTTCAAAAAATTACCAAAATGATTATCCTCCAATCGCTTGCATAAAATGCTGGTTTTTACCCAAAAAAAATGCCCTCTATTAGAAATTTTCAATTTTAAAGTCCAAAATTCTCAATTTATTCCATTGTGTACTACTAACACCTGTTTGCATATACCCCCTTTTTGAATGTATTTTTGCAGTCTAACTAAACTCGATTGCCTATATGTCTATTTCTGTAACGACTGCCTTGCCCAGAGACATTTCTCAACTGGGCCTCAAAAACACAGACCGTATTCACTACCAATCCACCCCGGAAGAATTAGTGCAGGACTCTTTACGCATCCATGAAGGAGTGCTGAACGATACAGGCGCCCTGGTGATCCATACCGGTGAATTTACCGGCCGCTCTCCCAAAGACAAGTTTATTGTCAAAGACGCCATCACCGCAAATTCTGTACACTGGAATGAATTCAATCTCCCTATTGAATCCCATTACTTCGATATCATCCATAAAAAAGTCATTGATTATCTCGACAACCTGCCTGAAGTGTGGGTGCGCGACTGCTATGCCTGTGCCGATCCCCGCTACCGGCTGAACATACGCGTGGTAAATGAAAAGCCCTGGAACAATTTATTCGCGCATAACATGTTCCTCCGCCTTAACGAAGAAGAACTGGAAGGTTTTAAACCTGAATGGACAGTGATCTCCGTCCCGGACCTGAAACTGGACCCCAAAGAATGTGGTATCCGCCAACACAATGCTGCCGTTGTTTCTTTCACCCATAAAATCATTTTGATCGCCGGCACCGGCTATACCGGCGAGACCAAGAAAGGCATTTTCACCATCCTCAATTATATCCTTCCCTTTGAAAAAGATGTGCTCAGCATGCACTGCAGCGCCAACATGGGAACGAATGGGGATACGGCTATTTTCTTCGGACTGAGCGGTACAGGAAAAACAACGCTCAGCGCTGATCCTGCCCGCAAGCTGATCGGTGATGATGAACATGGCTGGACCAAAGACAATATCTTCAACTTTGAAGGCGGTTGCTATGCCAAGACCATCAACCTGACAGAGGAAAAAGAACCGGAAATATTCCGTGCGATCCGTCCCGGGGCCCTGGTGGAAAATGTGAAGTTCTTCCCCGGCACCAATCGCATCAATTTTGATGATGCCGGCATTACAGAAAACACCCGTGTATCTTATCCGCTCGATTTTATCAGCAATTCCCTTGAGCCATCCATCGGTGGGCTTCCCAAAAACATATTCTTCCTTACCTGTGATGCGTTTGGCGTACTGCCTCCTGTTTCCAGGCTCACCCCCGGACAGGCCATGTACCAGTTCATTTCCGGCTACACCGCAAAAGTTGCGGGAACAGAAGCAGGTGTAACAGAGCCCAAACCCACTTTCAGTGCCTGCTTTGGCGCTCCCTTCCTGCCGCTTCACCCTGGTAAATATGCAGCAATGCTGGGCAGCAAAATGCAGGAGCATAAAGTGAATGTATGGATGGTCAATACCGGCTGGACAGGAGGTGCTTATGGCACCGGCAACCGGATGAAGCTTTCCTATACCCGCGCCATGATCACAGCAGCGCTGGAAGGCAAGCTCAATAAGGTTGATTTTAAACCACATCCTGTTTTTAGAGTGGAAATCCCCGTGGAATGCCCCGGTGTGCCTGCAGAAATCCTCGATCCACGCAGCACTTGGGAAGATAAAACTGCCTATGATGAGAAGGCGAAGTTCCTGGCAGACCTGTTTATAAAGAATTTTGAAAAATATAAGGACGGTGTGTCAGCAGAAGTTTTGGCGGCAGCGCCAAAACCGTGATAAACTCTGCGATTGCTTGCTGTAGTATCCCCCTGTGGCCGGTTGTTCGGGCAGGGGGATTTTTTTAGCCATTCTTTTGCAACTTGTTCACGGATTTTACCGTTTAGGAATTGATGAAGAAAGTTTTATCAATCTTTATTTTTTTAACCCCGGTGTTTTTGCTGGCGCAAAGCAGGAACGATGATCTTATTCACTGGAAGGAAAGACAAAAACTCAGTTGGGTCGATTACCAGGGCCAGCCTGATCCTAATGCAGATGCAGCGGCTTCAACAGCTACGTTCCTGGGAGTAGAATACAATTTTAAAAATGGTAATCTTGGTTATATCATTACCTGCAGCTTTTCCAAATCAAAATCATGGGGGCTACATAAGAACGATTATATCCTCACGCATGAACAGGGCCATTTTGATATAGCAGAAATTTTTGCGCGACGGCTTCACCGAAAGTTAAAGGAATACAATTTTGATAAACAGAATTATCAAACAGATCTACGGAAGATCTATGAGGATATAACAAAGGCCAAAGAAGACATGCAAAATATGTATGACCTGGAAACAAATCATTCCATCAATAAAGAAAAACAGGCTGAATGGTTGGAAAGGATCAGCAAAGAATTAAAAAGCCTGGAGGCATTCGCTGATTATTAAGCACCCCTTCCCATTTTACCGGTGTAAAGCAACGTTTCTTTTTCTGCGCTTGTCAGCTTTAGAAATATTGATGATTTATGAAACCTTATCTTTTGTTTTTGTGTATCGCTGTAAGCGCCGTTAGTATTTCCAGTTGTAATAAAACAGACGACAATTGTGGATGTGCGCCTCCGCCTGAATCATCGTCCAAATGGAAAATTACCAGCCGTAGTGGCGGTATCTCCGGCACATCTGTGCCACTTACTACTGATCAGCAGAATAACGTGATCACTTTTCAATCAAACGGGAAATATGTTTGCACCAACACGCAAACAGGAATGGTCGTGAATGGAACTTTTACCATTTCAGATTTCTCCTCTATTTATGGAACAAAGAGCAGATTCGTATTCGATCCGCAGTTGCCCATGCTGAATGATGAGTATTATATCTTATTGAGCAATACGGAAGGGAAACTGGTGTTCTCGGATAACATGGCTGATGGTTATTCAACCACCTTCTCCATCATACCGTGAGCGTGTATTAAAACAGGCCGTATAGCTGTCCGTCCACTTTGCTGATGATCTCACCAAAGTCTTCGTCTTTCTCAGCAAATTTGTTCTTGTCTACATCAATGACCAGCAGTGGGCCTTCGGTGTAGCTGCCGATCCATTTATTGTAATACTCATTGAGGCGTTTGAGATAATCGAGGCGGATGTTCTCTTCGTATTCGCGTCCTCTTTTCTGTATCTGTCCAACCAGGGTAGGTACAGATGCATTGAGATAGATAAGCAGATCGGGCGGCTGCACCAATGTTTTTAATGTCTGGAAGAAATTGAAATAATTATCAAAATCCCTTTTGCTCATCAGGCCCATTTCATGCAGGTTGGGGGCAAAGATGTTGGCATCTTCATAAATGGTCCTGTCCTGGATAACGGTTTCCGTGCCTTTATGTATATCTACCAGTTGTTGCAGGCGGCTGTTCAGAAAGTAGATCTGCAGGTTAAAGCTCCAGCGGGGCATATCCTCATAAAAATCCATGAGGTAAGGATTATGGTCCACGTCTTCAAAATTGGGTATCCATTTATAATGCTTGCTCAGCATTTCTGTAAGGGTAGTTTTTCCAGCACCAATATTTCCTGCTACTGCGATATGCTTTGGTTTCTTTGATTTTGCCATGCCTGACCGCTACAGCGGCAACTTTTGAGATTAAAAAATGAGTGGCTAATAAAAATATTGAAAATAATCAATAATAATTGAGCCCCATCGCCTCACGTACTTTTCCCATCGTGGCCCGGGCACTCTTGCGGGCCTTTTCAGCTCCTTTTTCCATCACTTCTTTCAGATAAGCTTTATCTGACCTGATAGCTTCTGCTTTTGCCCGGATAGGTGCTATAAAGCTGACCATGTCTTCAGCAAGCTGTTTCTTCATATCGCCATAGCGGATCGTGCAATCATTATAGGCCTGTTCAAAGTTCTTTATCACCTCTTCACTGCTTACCAGTTTCATCAGCAGAAAGATATTCTCGATATAATCCGGCTTGGGCGAATTGGGTGCAGTAGGGCCTGCATCCGTTTTTGTTTTCATGATCTTTTTGCGGATAAGATCATCCTCATCCGATAAATAAAGAGTGGCATTCTGGTTTTCGCTCTTGCTCATTTTACCACCTCCGTCAAGACTGGGCACTTTGATCAACTCGCTTCCAAAATTGAAAGCCTGTGGCTCAGGGAATGTATCTCCATACCGGTGATTGAAACGATTGACAAAATTGCGCGCCATTTCAAGATGCTGCTCCTGATCCTTACCTACCGGCACCAATGAAGCGCGGTGCAGGAGTATATCAGCCGCCTGCAATACCGGGTAGGTAAGCAAGCCTGCATTCACGTTATCGGGATGCTGACGCACTTTATCTTTAAAAGTCACTGTTTTTTCCAGTTCTCCTTTATAAGCCAGCATATTGAGGTAGAGGTACAGTTCCGAGGTTTCATATACATGGCTTTGGCAAAACAGGGCCACTTTATCAGGGTCCAGTCCGGAGGCAATGTTTTCAGACAACACACGATGCACATTATCCTTCAATTCCTTTGTGTCAGGATGCGTTGTAAGGGAATGCAGGTCGGCCACCATGAAATAACACTCGTATTCTTCCTGCATGCGCACATAATTGCGGAGGGCACCGAAATAATTCCCCAGGTGTAAAAAACCTGTGGGCCTTATCCCGCTCATAACTATTTCTTTCTTCTTTTCCATAATCTAAACTGCCAGCCGGTTGCAATGGTTGGGGGCGGCGAAGATAACAAGAAAGTTAATTTTTCCCGGCAGGTTCCCCATCATAGCTCATCTGCCAGCTATCCTCTATATTTGTTGGATGGAAGTGAATGATGCAATGGTGGACAAACTGGCCAATCTGGCCCGGCTCAGTTTCAATGATGCAGAGAAACAGGAGATTAAGACCGACCTGCAACGCATGATCGCTTTTGTGGAAAAACTGGATGAGCTTGACCTGGACGGAGTGGAACCGCTGCTCCATATGAGCGGTGAAGTGAATGTGCTGAGGGAAGACGAGGTAAAAGGCTCGGTGAGCCGGGAGCAGGCGTTGAAAAATGCCCCCTCGCATGATGACCGGTTTTTCAAAGTGCCCAAGGTGATAAAGAAATAATAAGGCTTTCTGAACTGCGCTGCTGCCCATTCTACTAAAGACCAACGACTGAATATGAATTCTTCGATCATACATCTGGAACAGATCCGCAAGTCCTATTTCATGGGCAAAAATGAATTGCAGGTGCTGAAAGGTGTATCCCTGGATATTTTCAAAAATGAGTACGTAGCGCTGATGGGCCCGTCCGGTTCAGGCAAAAGCACGCTGATGAATATCCTGGGCTGCCTCGATACTCCCACTTCCGGTAAGTATGTGCTCAATGGGCAGGATGTAAGCAAGATGGATGACAATTCCCTTGCCGATGTCCGCAATAAGGAGATCGGGTTCGTATTCCAGCAGTTCAATCTTTTACCACGGCTTACTGCCCTGGAAAATGTGGCTTTGCCCCTGGTGTATGCAGGCATGAGCAAAAAGATGAGGACTGAAAAAGCAATGCATGTGTTGGACATGGTCAATCTCACCCAGCGGAGCCATCATAAACCCAATGAGCTGAGCGGCGGCCAGTCGCAACGCGTGGCTATTGCACGAGCCCTGGTCAATGATCCCGCTATTATCCTGGCAGACGAACCTACGGGTAATCTCGACACCAAGACCTCTTACGAGATCATGTCCATCTTCGGGGACATTCATAGCCGCGGCAATACCGTGGTGCTGGTAACACACGAAGAAGATATTGCCAATCATGCCCGCCGCGTGGTGCGCCTGCGCGATGGAGTGATTGAAAGCGATAAAATGAATGCTCCGATGGAGCATATTCCGGGTTGAGCGTTGACCGTTGACCGAAACGATGGCCGATGTTCGATGGCCGAAATTTTCTATAGAACATTATTAATAATCCGTTGTTCGTTGACCGGTGAACAGTCAACGAACAACGGCCAACGAACAACGATTTACAGCATGGCATCCAAGATATACACCAAGACCGGCGACCGTGGTACTACTTCGCTCATCGGCGGCACCAAGGTTTCCAAAGCACATCTTCGTATTGAAGCATATGGGACAGTGGATGAACTGAATTCCTATATCGGTCTTTGCAAAGACCTGCTTGCCGGGGTCACGGATACCCTCCTGTTGCAGGAAGTGCAGGACCGCCTGTTCACCATCGGTTCTTCCCTGGCCTGCGATCCGGAGAAAGAACCCAAAATGAAGATCCCTGATCTGAAAGAAGAAGATATCAGTTTACTAGAAGAAGAAATTGACCGGATGACAGAAGTGCTGCCGGTCATGAAGTTTTTTATTCTGCCGGGAGGCCATCCTGTTATTTCCCATCTGCATATTGCCCGCTGTGTTTGCCGCCGTGCTGAAAGAGCCTGTGTAAGACTGGATGCAGAGGGGGAAGAAGTGGAAGCAATTGTTATCAAATATATCAACCGCCTCAGTGATTATCTTTTTATGCTCGCGCGTTTTGCAGGGCATCAATTGGAAGTGCCGGAAATTGCGTGGCGGCCAAGAGTGTGAAACGATGACCTATACTATCTTTCCATCCTTCATATGCAATACCCTATCACTCAATTGAGCCAATTCTTCATTATGGGTCACGATAAGAAAAGTCTGGTTAAACCGCTTTCTAAGATCGAAAAAAAGCTGATGTAATTCACGTGCGTTAGCAGAGTCGAGGTTGCCGGTAGGTTCATCGGCAAAAACGATCACAGGCTGATTGATCAGGGCGCGGGCTACAGCTACGCGCTGCTGTTCGCCACCACTCAGTTCATTGGGCTTGTTTTCCATGCGATGCTCCAGCCCCAGCATTTTCAGCAATTTTTCCGCTTCGAGCTTTACCTCATTCTTCCGACGGCCAGCCAGCCAGCCGGGTATGCATACATTTTCAAGGGCGGTGAATTCGGGCAGGAGATGATGGAACTGGAATACAAAACCGATATGCTTGCTCCGGAACAGCGACAATTGCTTTGCAGTCAGACTATGACCGAGTTTTTCCTGGTAAGCCAGACTGCTGTCTATTACCATGGTAGAAGCCAGGCTATCATGCCAGGTTACGGGACGGGCAGAAAAAGCACTTACGAATTCAAGAGGAAGAAAACGGGCAACAGAACGGATAAAGCAGGCCAGCAGGCCGGGTTTGGTGCCCTCCATTTCCACGATCACTTTGGTGCGGGTAATATACTTGGCCAGGGTGCGGCCGGTGGTCCATTCCAGCAGGGTATAATAAAGAATGACCACGGCTGCCAGGTACAGATAGGTGACCCAGGTAAAGCCGGCCACTGCATCCAGTAAGGTAGGAGCGATATCCGGGTCTAGCTCAACCAGGGGAATAGAAAATACTTTAGCAAGGAGAAAAGCCAGGGTGCCCAGGAAAACAATGTCCAGCACTACATTGACCGCCCTTTTCCACCAGGCTGCCGGCCGGATGTTTAAACGGGGTTGATACTCGATGGTCTTCCCACTTACTTCTATATGGCCGGCATCGGGGTAATCCAGGGTGCTGAGGATATGCAGCAGGGTGCTTTTACCAGACCCGGACGGCCCTACAATGGACACAACCTCCCCTTTTTTCACTTCCATGTCCACTCCTTTCAGCACTTCCACAGCGCCATATCTTTTATGAATATTCGTTCCTTTTATCATCCTGGAAAAGGGTTTTGAGTCTCAAATATCTATAAAACAGCTTCACCGGCAAAACCCGGAATTGGCACAAAATTCCATCTGGTAGTTTTTACGATCTGCCGGCCGGATGAGGTCCGCGTTTCATTTTAAGGAAACCTTGAGCCGCCCTTGCAACTAATGATTTGGAAAATTCGTTAATAAAATTAGTTTTGCGGAAAATTTGGGGGTCGGACCCCGCCGGATCACCTGATTCCTAAAATTTAAAAAAACCTTTCGAAAGATGTTTTGGACTTTAGAACTTGCTTCGTACCTGGAAGATGCGCCGTGGCCGGCGACTAAAGATGAGCTGATCGATTACTCCATTCGTAGCGGTGCTCCCATTGAAGTAGTAGAAAACTTACAGGAGCTCGAAGACGAAGGCGATGTATATGAAACGATCGAAGACATCTGGCCGGATTATCCGACGCAGGATGATTTTCTATTCAATGAAGACGAATATTAGAAACGTTGTCCGTGGCGCGTTGACCGTTGACCGATCGCCAGCGATCGAAATAAAATAAGTAAATAATAAAAAAGCCATCTGTTAATTGCAGATGGCTTTTTTTATTATTGATGGCCGGACAACGGTCAACGAACAACAGTCAACGATCATTCCACTCCCAGCTTCGTCATTACCTCATTGCTCACTCCCGTAGTGGAATAGCCTCCATCATGGAAAAGATTTTGCATGGTCACCATTCTGGTGAGATCAGAGAAAAGCGTGATGCAATAGTTGGCGCAATCTTCAGCAGATGCATTGCCTAATGGAGCAATGGCATTGGCATAATCATAGAAATCACCAAAGCCCTTAATGCCTGTGCCTGCTGTTGTTTTGGTAGGCGATTGTGAAACGGTGTTCACCCGCACTTTCTTTTCCAGGCCATAATGATACCCAAAGCTGCGGGCAATTGATTCAAGCATGGCTTTGATATCAGCCATGTCCGTATAGAACGGATAAGTTCTTTGCGCTGCCATATAAGTAAGCGCTACCACGCTGCCCCATTCATTGATGGCATCCAGCTTTTTGGCCACGCTGAGCATTTTATGGAAAGACAACGCAGACACATCAATACCCTTCATAAAAAATTCGTAGTTGGACTCGGTATAAGGAATATTCTTCCGGATATTAACGCTCATGCCGATGGAATGAAGCACAAAATCAATTTTTCCACCCAATACTTCCTGGGAGCGGGTGAACAAAGTAGTCAGTTCATCCACATTCGTTGCGTCGGCAGGAATGATCTCTGAACCGGTTTTCTCCGCCAGCTTTTTTATCTCTCCCATGCGCATCGCAATAGGTGCGTTGGTCAATACAAATGTTGCTCCTTCCTCATGTGCTTTCTCCGCCACTTTCCATGCAATTGAATTGGCATCCAGCGCTCCGGTGATGATGCCGCGTTTTCCTTTAAGAAGATTATAAGCCATAGTAGTTTTTTAAAGTGGGTAAAATTAGGGGAAATACTCTATCAAGCATCCAGCATCTCCCTTGCATTCTCCAATGCTGCTGCTGTAGGCTTTTCACCACTCAGCATTTGCGCAATGGCCGTAATGCGTTCTTCGGGTTTCAACTGGCGGATATTTGTTTTAATTGTGTCCCTGACCTTCTCTTTGTACACGAAATAATGCGCATCGGCCTTGCCTGCGATCTGCGGCTGATGGGTGATGCAGATCACCTGCCGCTTGCCGGCCAACCCTTTCATAATGATCCCTACCTGCTTTGCCGCTTCGCCGGATATGCCCGTATCTATCTCATCAAAGATCATCGTTGGCAGATCAATACTTTGCGCCACCAGCGATTTGATACACAGCATCAGCCTGCTTAGCTCACCACCACTGGCTACTTTGCGCAGGGGATGGAACTGGCCGCTTTTATTCGCATCGAATAAAAACTCTATCGTGTCAGCACCCCATTCCCTTAATTCTGCAGCGCGCAAATCCACTTTCAGCCTTGCATTGGGCATACCTACCTGCACCAGCAGTTTGTTTACTTTTTCTTCCAGCAGTTTTATTTCCCTGGTCCTCGCTGCGGTTATTTTCTTTGCCAGCTTGCCGGCTTCTTCAAAAAGGCGTCCGGTCTCTTTTTCTTTTTGCTGTATCTCTTCATCTATATGCAACACGGCCTGTAGCTTTTCGCCCAGTTGCTTCGTGATCTCCAGCAGTGCTGCCGTATTGCTCACGCCATGTTTTTTCTGCAGCCGGTAGCCCAGCGAAAGGCGGTCATTCAATTGTTCGATCCGGGCAGGATCATAATTCACCTGGTTGTTGATCAGTTCCAGTTCATCTGCAATATCCTGCAGCTCTATCTGCACGGATTGCAAACGCTTCCCCAAAGGTGAAAGACCGGGATGATAGGCTTCGAATGATTGCAGTTGATGCAACAGGCTTTTCAGTTGCGGCACCATGGGCGATTCTCCTTCCTGCAATTCAGCATTCAATTTGTCGAGCATGGTCTTAATACCTTCTGCATGACTCAGCATTTTTAATTCCGCATCAATATCCTCCAGTTCATTTTCTTTAAAAGCGGCTTCTTCCAGTTCATTGTATTGAAACTGCTGGTAATCGGCTTCTTTATTGAATTGCAATTGCTGCTCCTTCAATGCCTCCCATTGCTTTTTTGTGCTTTGCCATTGATGGTAAACAGCCTGGTAGGATTGCAGCGCATCATTATTACCTGCCAGCGCATCCAGCACTTCGCGCTGAAAATCGCTTTCTCCTATTTCCAGTGTATCAAATTGCTGATGAAGGTCAACCAGCAGGGAGCTTAGTTCATTGAGCTGTGCAAGCGTAACAGGTGTGTCGTTAATAAAAGCCCGGCTCTTGCCGTTCACAGCAATTTCCCTTCTTATCACCACTTCATCCTGCACATCAAATTCATTTTGCTGGAGGAATTGCCGGATATCTTTTTTATTTCCTGCTGCAAACACTCCCTCCACAATACATTTTTTCTCCTTGCTTACCAGCACGCCCGAATCGGCCCTTTCTCCAAGGATCAATCCGAGGGCACCGATGATGATGGATTTACCGGCGCCTGTTTCGCCGGTGATGATATTGAGCCTGGAAGAAAAATCGATTTCCAGCTCATGGATGATCGCATAGTTCTGTATGGAAAGTGTCCGGAGCATGCCGCAAATTACTTGTAATCGGGCATAAAAAAACCCCGTTCCTTGAGAGAACGGGGAAAATAAAAAAAGAAAAAAATTATTTTACTTCTACGGAATTGTGCAGGTCTTCGTCTACGAGAATACGGCCGCAGTTTTCGCAGATCATTACTTTTTTGTGTTGTTTGATCTCGCTTTGTTTTTGCGGGGGAATAGAGTAAAAGCAACCACCGCAGGCATCTCTTTCTACAGGAACTACCGCCAGTCCATTGCGATAGCTTTTGCGGATCTTCTCATAGCTTACCAGCAGGCGGGGATCAACATGCTCTTTTGCTTCTTCAGCCAGCTTGGCAAAATGTTTTTCCTCTTTCTCGTTGGCAGCGATGATCTTTTCCAGTTCGCCTTTTTTGGTAGACAGTACAGATTCTTTAGTGCCGATATTCTTTTTTGCTTTTTCAAGCAGTACCGCTTTTTCAGCGATCTCTTCTGTAGCGTCTTTGATATGTTTTTCAGCCAGCTTCACTTCCAGTTGCTGCATTTCGATCTCTTTGTTGATGGCTTCAAACTCACGGTTGTTCTTTACATTGGTGCTTTGCTTTTCATATTTCTTGATCAGCGCTTCAGCTTCTTTGATCGCCTCTTTTCTTTGCGCTATGAATTCCGTTACACCATTGATTTCCTCTTCGATACGCATCTGGCGGGCGTTCAGTCCCTGGATCTCATCTTCAAGGTCCGCCACTTCCATCGGAAGTTCTCCTTTAAGGATGCGGATCTCGTCCATTTTGCTTTCGATCTTTTGCAGGGTAACTAAAGAAGTAAGTTTTTCTTCTACAGAAAATTCTTTAATGTTTGCCATGTATTGTTTATAGTTTGAAGTTTATCAGGGCAGCTCTGCCACTGCCGGGTCCCTAAAAATACTGTACAGGATTGGTATTGACAGTAGTTTTAAGGACGGCAAAGGTAGGGAATTTTTCCTCCAAAACCTCCTGTAACAGGCTTACGGTAAACTGTTCGCTCTCATAATGCCCGATATCAGCAATGATGATCCGGCCTTCCGCATCAAAAAATTCATGGTATTTCATATCAGCGGTCACGTAAATATCGGCTTTACTTCTTAAAGCTTTGGAAATCAAAAAACTACCAGCACCTCCGCAAAGAGCGACCCTTTTTATGGGTCTGCCCCGGAAGGCTGTATGGCGGACCACAGACAGGCCGAACACCGATTTCAGCTTCTCCAGGAACAGCTTTTCCTCCATCGCTTCGGGAAGTTCTCCTACCAGGCCGGAGCCCGTAGCCTCATGAAAATTCCCCAGGGAAACAACATCATAAGCCACTTCCTCATAAGGATGGGCCTTCTTCAAAGCTGCCACTATAGCGGATTCGAGATAAAAAGGGAAAATGACTTCAATGCGGGTCTCCTTTTCCTGGTGCTGCTCACCAATCTGGCCCACATAAGGATTGGCCCCTGCTCCGGCAGTGAACGTGCCGGTGCCGTCACTGTTAAAACTGCATTCACGATAATTGCCGATATGCCCTGCACCCGCTGAAAACAAAGCCTGCCTCACCTCTGCTGCTTTATCAGCAGGGGCGAAGGTGAACAGCTTCCGGAGCGTTCCTTCTTTTGGCGCCAGAACAGTAGTTTGCTGCAAACCCAGCAGGCTGGCCATCCGGCCATTCACGCCATGCAGCACATTATCGAGGTTGGTATGAATGGCATAAATGGCAATATCGTTTTTGATAGCAGCAATAATGGTCCTTTCCACATAATTGCTGCCATTGATCCTTTTCAATCCACGGAAAATGATGGGATGATGCGCCACTATCAGGTTACATCCTTTGCTCACTGCTTCTTCAACAACGGCTTCCGTTACATCGAGGGAGCAGATAATACCAGTGCATGGCTGCGCAGGCTGACCGGTGATGAGACCGGCATTATCATAAGATTCCTGCAAAGAAGGATGGGCAAGGGATTCCAGGAAAGAAACTATATCGGCAATATAAACGGGCATAATACAAAGTTTGTAGTAATGCAATTTGGGAAAAAATATTTTTCCGTAAAGCATTCGGGGCAGCAATCATTCAACCACGGGGATTTCTTATCTTTTCTGCATGGCGATACGCTTTATCAATAACCTGCGGGAGAAGATCGCAATTACGTTGGGAAAAACGGAACAGGAATCAGTTAGCCGTTACCGGCAGGCCAAACTGTCGTGGCAAAAGAAAAAAGCGCTTCGCGGCAGCATCCGCAATGCAGTGTCGGTAGGGTTAGGCGTGTTATCGGCAGGCTTCGGACTGAAAGGCTTCCTGATGCCCAATAATTTTATTGATGGCGGCGTAACGGGCATTTCACTGCTGATCAATGCCAAAACAGGCATTTCCTTATCAGCATTGATCATCCTGATCAATATCCCCTTTCTTTTGCTGGGCTGGCAACAGATCAGTAAAGGGTTCAGCATTCGAAGCATCGCCGCTATTTCCCTTTTGGCTTTTGCCGTAGCCCTGATCCCCTATCCCATTGTGACCAATGATAAATTGCTGGTATCGGTGTTCGGAGGTTTTTTCCTGGGAGCAGGCATCGGGCTCAGCATCCGCGGCGGTGCAGTGATCGACGGCACTGAGATACTGGCCATCTTCCTGAGCCGCCGGCGAAGCCTGAGTGTAGGCGACTTCATTCTTGTTTTCAATATCATTATTTTTTCCGTTGCTGCTTATTTGCTTTCTCCTGAAACGGCACTTTATGCGATACTCACTTATCTTGCGGCTTCAAAAACAGTTGATTTTATACTGGAAGGTGTGGAAGAATTTACCGGCGTAACCATTATCTCTCCACGCAGTGAAGAGATCGCCCAGTTCATCAAACATAAAATGGGAAGAGGGCTGACCGTTTATTCCGGCAGAAGAGGATTTGGCAAAAGAGGGGAAAGCGATGCAGCCACAGATATTTTATTCACCGTGGTAACCCGTCTGGAGATCAGCCGGCTGACCAATGAAGTGGAAAAGATTGACCCGAATGCATTTATTGTAATGCAAAGTATAAAAGATACAAGAGGAGGAATGGTGAAGAAGAGGCCGCTGAAAGAGTAGTGACGAGTGGCCAATGTTCAACTCAACCCAATTTCTTATATTTAGGATAGATTGTAAACCATCTGATCATGCTTCAAAGAACCAAGGGCCGCATTTTACTTGCCCTGCTTGTTATAACCGGCATGGCTGGTACGGTCAAAAACAGCACACTTTCTCAAAAAGAAAGAAAATTCTGCGTAAGCCATCTGAAAGAAACACGCAATGAACTGCTGAGCTCGGTAAAAGAGCTTTCTCCTGCTCAACTGGATTTCAGGCCTGCCCCCGATAAATGGAATATCCGCGAATGCCTCTATCATATTGCCATGGCTGAAAACTTTTTTAATGATATGTTGCAAACTGCCATGAAGCAACCGGCAAGGCCCGAGAAAAGACTGGCCATACAGATCAGCGATACAGAACTGATGCAGACCGCAGCCAACTGCACCCAAACATCCGCAACACCTGATGCCCTGCAGCCTTCAAAAGCCCGCTGGGGATCACCCGCTGAAGCCATGGCTGCTTTCAGATCTGCCCGCACCGAACATCTCAGGTATGTGAGAAATACGACAGAAGATTTACGTAACCATGTAACCGAACTGCATGCAGGAGCAGTAGACTGTTATCAACTGATCCTTTTTATGACAGCCCATTCCCATCATCATCTGCAGCAGATCAAAGAGATCATGGCCGATGAGAATTTCCCTCAATAAGCCGGGCAATACTACGATTGCACCCTCCCCGGCGTTTTTTTATTTTGTTTGCCTAAAACGCCCCTATGAAAAACCTGCTGACTGCAGTTGTCCTGCTGATAGCCTTCTCAGGCTGTAAAAAATTTATCGAGCAACAGAAAGAAAATTATGTACTATCCGCAATGACAGATGGACAATGGATCATCACCAGATTTGTAAATGCCGGCGACACCATCACCAATGATTTCTCTCCTTACTCCTTTCAGTTCAACCGCGATTATACCGTAGACGCTATTAAACAGAACGCCATTGAAAACAAAGGCGTGTGGGAAGGAAATCCCAATACCATGAATATCATAGCTTCATTTCCCAATGCAGTTTCCCCTGTATCCCTGATCAATGGCACCTGGCATATTGATCAAAACACTCTCACCTATGTAATAGCTTCTCAAAGCGGAACAGGCGGCCCAAAAAACCTGCGCCTCGACAAGAAGTAAGGCCCCTTCGCGCCCATTCGCGCCTCTCTGAGTCCATTCCCGTTCATTCACACCCATTCGTGTCCATTCGCGCTTTATAGGAATAGTTTTTGCTGCTCTACGGAGTTTTCAGCCCTATAAATAAGCCGACACTGTGTAAACTATACCTAGCTATTGTTGCGAAGGCCCTGTGCGTCTTTGGATTTGCTTTATCAGCAACATACCCTGTTTTTGCTCAAACGCCAGCAGCCAATTTCACTGCCGCGCCTATCGGCGGTTGTTCTCCGCTGATCGTAAACTTCCAGGACCTTTCCACAGGAAATCCTGAAACATGGTTGTGGGACCTGGGAAATGGCAACAGTTCTACTCTACAAAACCCTACTGCTACCTATTTTACTCCCGGCACTTATACGATCAAACTTACAGTGACCAATAGCAATGGAAGCAATACGCTTACGCGTCAACAATATATTACGGTATATGAACCGCCTACGGTCAACTTCTCTTCCGATGCACAAGCAGGCTGCTTTCCCTTGCGGGTCCAGTTCACTGATCTTTCGACAGTAGCTGGCGGCAATTCCATCGCGAGCTGGCAATGGGATTTCGGCAATGGTGTTACTTCTACCGAACAAAGCCCGCTGGCTGTTTATTCCACTGCCGGAAATTTTGCTGTTACGCTCAAAGTAACTGACAGCAGGGGTTGTTCCAAACTGCTTGGAAGGAATGCTTATATAAATGTGACGCCGGGAGTAACAGCACGCTTTACTGCCACGCCGCCTGTAGCCTGTTCTGCACCCGCAGATATTCAATTCAACAACACATCTACCGGGCCGGGCACAGTTTCCTATCAATGGGATTTCGGGGATGGTAATACGACCACTATCACTTCGCCTGCACATACCTATGCATCAGAAGGCGCCTACACTGTTACGCTTACGGCATCCAGCAGCAATGGTTGTATAGACACCGTAACAAGGGTGATACCGGTAGCCAGGTTTTCCAGTTCCTTTCAGTTTGCAGGAACAGGCTGTCCCGGTTCGCCAATATCTTTTATCAATACCTCCACTCCTTCGCCTGATAGTTTAGTATGGGATTTTGGTGATGGCCATACATCAACCGATACCATGCCTTCGCATACATATGCAGCAGTGGGAACTTATACCGTTTGGTTATATAATTATTTCGGCAACTGTAAGGATTCAACCAGCCAGGTTGTAACGGTCGTTCCTCCGCCGGTTGCCGATTTTACTGCTCCTTCATCTGCTACCTGTCAGTCATCATTGACGGTAAACTTCCAGGACATATCAACAGGACCTGTCAGTTGGTTATGGGATTTTGGCGACAGCACTACTTCCACAGAGCAGAACCCTTCACATACCTACAGCAATTACGGGAACTATAACGTAAGCCTGATCGTAACCAATAGCAGTGGCTGCACAGATACTATTGTTAAACCAAATTTTATCCGCCTGCAACAACCGCAGGTGAGCGTGCAGGGGCTGCCGGCAAGAGGATGCATACCTTTTACCATTGCACCTGTCCCTACCATCACTACTGTAGATGCTATTGCTTCTTATAATTGGGATTTTGGTGATGGCACCACATCCACACAGCAAAATCCCACGCATACTTATTCAACACAGGGAACTTATACCGTTAAACTGGTATACACTACTTCAACCGGGTGCACAGACAGTATAGTGTTCAATGCAGGAGTAAGAGTAGGTTCCAAGCCACTGGCTGATTTTTCTGCTACTCCATTAGAGATCTGTGCTTTTAAACCCATACAATTCACCAGCACGTCTGCCCCGGCAGATCAATGGCTCTGGCATTTTGGCGATGGGGAAAGTTCTATACTGGAAAATCCATCCCACTCCTATTCCGATACAGGTTATTTTACTGTCAGCCTGATCGCTACTAATAATGGTTGCCCTGATACGATAAGGAAAACAAATTATGTTCATATACTGCCTCCTATTGCACGCTTCACTTCCCGGGTTGACTGCAATAACCGGCGCCATTTCGTTTTTACCGATGAGTCCATTGCACCACAAACCTGGCTATGGGATTTTGGTGATGGCACCACTTCCACACAACAAAACCCTGCACATACTTACGCGGCTTTCGGAACGTATACCGTCAGCCTTACTGTTACCAATGATAATTGTACGCATACCACCACGCAGGTAATCCATTCTTTGGACCAGCAACCTGATTTTACGGTAGCCAATACCATTACCTGTTCAAGGACCCCGATCGTTCTCACTCCAACCAATTACGACCCGGCGCTCACCACTTCCTTTATCTGGAATATGGGTAATGGAACGGAAATAACGACACAAGGCCCCGTGCATTACACCTATACTACTCCGGGAACTTATACCATCACATTGATCACTGTTGATATCAATGGTTGCAGGGATACTGTCAGTAAAGCTGCTTATATCCGGGTGAATGGCCCCACGGCTGATTTTATCGCCCAACCACGTACGGGATGCGTAGGGAACAATTTTATTTTTACTGATCGCTCCACTTCAGATGGCACGAATCGCATTACTGAGTGGCGATGGGATTTTGGCGATGGTACTGTACAATCTTTTACCGGCCCACCATTCACGCATGCGTATACTACGGCTGATACTTTTTCTGTTTCGCTTACGGTAACGGACGCTTCTGGCTGCAGTCATACGATTACACAACCTAACTATATCATTACTTCCGATCCTCAACCGGAATTCCGCTCACCTGATACACTTAGCTGCCCTGATGCAACAGTAAGGTTCATCAATTCATCCACTCCTTCAACTGTTACCAGCCGATGGGATTTTGGTGACGGCACAAATTCCACTGCTGGTTCCCCAACACATAGATATGCTGATACAGGCAGCTATACCGTTAAGCTGTATATTACAGACAGCCTGGGATGTGTTGATTCCATCGTGAAGCCGGATTATATCCGCATAGTAAGGCCACATGCCAGCTTTGAAGTGAATGATTCGTTCAGCGCCTGCACTCCGCTTGAAGTGCAATTCACCAACACTTCGCAGAACTATACTTCCGTAACCTGGAACTTCGGGCCGGGCGAAGGAAATTCTTCTTTGAACAATCCCGTTCACTATTATTCCACACCAGGCGTGTACAGGGTAAAACTGACCATTACCAGCCGTGGAGGATGCAGGGACTCTGCGTTTATGAACATCACGGTGCTCGACACAGCAGGGCTGCGGTTCAATTACGCACCAATAGAAGGCTGCAATCCTTTACAGATAAGCTTCTCTGCCGCAGGGCCTGTGTCCACCCAATCCTATTTCTGGGATTTTGGCGATGGAAATGCTATCACCACTTCACCCAATGTGACACATATATATCAGTCATTCGGCAGTTATCTCCCTAAAGTGATCCTGCTCGATCCTCCTGCCTGCGTTATTCCGGTTGAAGGTATAGATACCATCCGTGTGAGAGGAGCCAATGTCCTGTTTGGTGTATCCGATTCATTGCTTTGCGATGGCGGCATTGTGAACTTTACAGACTCGACACTTTCCAGTGAACCTATTACCGGTTACACCTGGGCCTTTGGTGATGGCGGCACTTCTTCTTTGCAAAACCCGACGCATTATTACAGCGCACCCGGCATTTATACTGTTACGCTCAATGTGCAAACGCAAAGTGGTTGTGCAAACAGTTTTACTAAAACGGCAGCCGTTAAAGTAGTGGCACGTCCTGATATTGCCATACGTGGGGATACAACGGTTTGCATTTATGATTCGCTGCTCCATTCAGGTGTGTTCCTCCGGCCTGATACATCCGTTGTTACCTGGTCGTGGAATTTTCCCAATGGCAATACGGCCAATGTACAGGACCCGCCATTCCAAACCTATACCGCGGCCGGTGATTTCACAGTGTATGCTTTTGCTACCAACAGCAGCGGTTGTGTTGATACGGCTACGCAACAGATCACCGTTTATCCATTGCCTACTGTAGACATGCCGCATCAACTGATCATTCCATCAGGGTCTTCCGATACCATTCCTGCTTCTTATTCAAACGGTGTGAATCACTGGGCATGGACTCCGCAATATGCACTGAGCTGTTATAATTGCCCAAGACCAATCGCCAATCCCAGGGCCACTACTACCTATCATGTCGACTTTGCTGATACGAACGGATGCCGCAACAGTGGCAACATTGAAGTAGTAGTGATCTGCAAGGATGCCAATTTCTATATCCCCAATACTTTTTCACCTAACGGAGATGGAAGCAATGACCGGTTTTATCCGAGAGGAAAAGGATTATACCTGATAAGGACCTTACGCATCTTTAACCGCTGGGGAGAAGTAGTATTTGAGAACAGGAATTTCCCTGCCAATGATGCAACAAAGGGTTGGGACGGAACTTTCAAAGGAGCAAAAGCACAACCTGATGTATACATATACCAGGCAGAGATACTCTGTGATAATGGTGAGCTCGTTAAACTGAGCGGCAATATTGCGCTGATATTGTAAATAATATGCTTATGAACAGGATATTTATGGCAATAGCAGGAATATGTTTTAGTGCAGCATCCTGTATCTTTCCTGTTGGCAGCAATGCACAGGATATTCATTTCTCTCAATTCTTCGAAACGCCTTTGCTGCGCAATCCGGCACTGGCAGGCATTTTCACCGGCGACGTCCGTGTGCAGGGCGTATTCCGTGATCAATGGAACAGCGTGGCCAACGCGTATAAAACCGCTTCGCTCAATGGTGAATATAAAATGCCGATCGGCAGGGCAGATGATTTTGTGACGCTTGGGTTTCAAAGTATGTATGACAGGGCCGGCACTATCGGATGGACAACGGTGCAATTGATGCCTGCACTCACTTATCATAAATCTGTAAGTGCAGATCATAACCGTTACCTGTCCCTCGGCTTTATGGGAGGGTGGGTGCAAAGAAGTTTTGACCGCTCCAAGATGACCACCAACAGCCAGTATGATGGTTTGGGAGACGGGGAACCGCTCACCAGCACAAAATATTCATACCTGGATGGATCTGTAGGCATGAGCTATAATGCCACTATAAGAGATAATCCTGCTGATAATTTTTATATAGGTGTGGCTTATCATCATTTCACCCGACCGAATCAATCCTTTTATCGCGATCCTGCCATTGAACTGAATCCCAAATGGGTATTTTCGGGAGGTATCCGCTTTGGTGTGAGTGAGTACACCTATATCACTTTGCAGGCTGATCATTCCAGGCAGGGCAAATACACAGAAACTGTTGGTGGTGCCATGTATGGTTTAAAACTGGGTGGAGATCCTGACAATCCCGACTATGTGCTGCATGCAGGCACTTACCTGCGTTTGAATGATGCATTGATCCCCGTTATAAAACTGGAGTACCTGCCTTTCTCTTTTGCATTGAGCTATGACGTGAATATTTCCAAACTGCGCACAAGCAGTTACGGGCGTGGAGGAATTGAACTGTCTTTGTCTTTTATCAAGTCATTGGACAGAGACAATCCATACCTGAATGCAGTAAAGTGCCCCAAGTTTTAAATGATGATCCCTACCTTTATAAAAAATTTTACCATGAGCATCAACGTTGGTCAACCTGCCCCTGATTTCAGTCTGTATGATGAAACAAAGAATAAAGTCCAACTCTCTTCTTTCAAGGGGAATAATGTATTGCTTCTTTTCTTTCCCCAGGCTTTTACCAGCGTGTGCACGAAAGAGCTTTGCGGGGTGCGGGATAATATTGCTCTGTACAATAATGCCCATGCCAAGGTATTCGGTATCTCTGTAGACTCCGTTTTTACCCTGGCCCAGTTCAAAGAAGCCCAACATTACAATTTCCCTTTGCTCAGCGATTTCAATAAAGAGGTTTCGCGGGCTTATGGAGCCATTTATGAAGATTGGATACTGGACATGAAAGGCGTTTCCAAAAGGGCGGCTTTTGTAATAGACAAGGATGGCATTGTACGATACGCGGAGGTACTGGAAAATGCCGGCGATGTACCCGACTTTGCCCAAATAGAAAAAACGCTGGCCGGACTTAAGTAAAACTTTAGTTAAAATCAGATTATATTAACGTATAACGAATTTATAGTCAATAAAATATAAATTCGAGTAGAAATACGTTGCACGAATGGCGAAAACGGTATATTATTGGAAAATAAAAGTAAATTTGTTTCGTTGAAGCGAATTCTACCCATACTGAGTTTTATACTGTTTTTTGCCGCCCGGTCCGATGCCCAAACAACACGTGGGCCTATGACGGAGCAGCCAAACGGCAAGATCGTAAAGCTATACCCCAACCCGGCCAGGACCTATATTACTTTCGATTTTGATAAAGATCAGCAAAAAGGCCGGACCGTTATTATCTACAGCTTCCTGGGCAAGAAAATGTATGAAGCCCAGAATCTTTCTGAAAAAACAACGATCCCGCTGAACGATTTCACTCGTGGCATGTACATCTATCACCTTACTGATGCTGCAGGAAAAGTGATCGATTCAGGCAAGTTCCAGGTTTCCCAATAAGTATTTACGGATCATTTATCATCTACCTGAACGATCAGGAATTTCAGGTATTGTGTATTGTCCATTCCCCAGATGATCGGATGGTCTGATGCCTGCGCCTGGAAAGTTACCTGCCTTATTTTCTTCCTGGCATCTTTGGCGGCCATATCAATGATCTGAAGGAACAGTTCAGGATTTACCAGGTTGGTGCAGGAAGAAGTGACCAGGAAGCCGCCGGGCTTCACCAGTTTCATTCCGCGAAGATTGATCTCTTTATAACCGGTGATCGCTTTCTGGATCGTTTCCCTGCTTTTTGTAAAAGCAGGCGGGTCAAGCATCACCACATCGTATTGCTTTCCTTCCTTTCCCCATTGCTTCAGCACATCGAAGGCATTGGCCGTTTCAAAGCGGCAGATATCCTGCAAGCCATTAAGTGCTGCATTGCGGTTGGCCTGGGCAACGGCGTTCTCTGAAATATCGAGGCCGAGCACTGATTTTGCACCATAATGGGCGGCATGTATTTCAAACGTGCCGGTATAAGTGAATGCACCCAGGACTTCTGCATCTTTCACAATATGCCGGATAGCACGGCGATTGTCCTGCTGATCGAGAAAGTAACCGGTCTTTTGTCCATTCTCCACGTCAACATGAAACTTCAAACCATTTTCCCGGATAATGATCTTTGTATCAAAAGGCGCTGATAAAAATCCTTTTTGTTGAGGCAGGCCTTCGAGTTCCCTTACAGGCACATCATTTCTTTCATAAATGCCTTTTGGTGCAAAAATTTTATTCAGTGCATCTACAATGGCCGGCTTCCATTTATCAATGCCGAGCGCCAGTGTTTGAATAACGAAATAGTCGTTGAACTTATCAATGATCAGTTGCGGAAGAGAATCGGCTTCGCCAAAAACCAGGCGGCAATTTTCTGTGTAACCGATCTTCTGGCGGTATTCCCAGCAACTGGCGATCCTGCGCAGAAAGAACGCTTCATTTATCTCATCTGCTTTCTGCCGGGTAAGCAGGCGAACGAGTATCTGGGATTTGGGATTGATATATCCTTTGCCTACAAATTTTTTATCATGCGTAAACACTTCAACGGTTTCACCGCCCTGTATATCACCTTCCATTTTTTCCACTTCATTGGCAAAGATCCAGGGATGGCCATTGGCAATGCGGGGAGCGATTTTGCGTTTGAGAAAGACTTTTTGCATAAGCGTGCAAAGATAAGATGGTTAGAGTTGATTGGCGTAGGAGTATCGCAGAGAACGCCAGGGTACGCAAAGGACGCAACGTTAGCTCATTATTCCTGGCGTCCTTTGCGTTACCGTAGCGCCCTTTGCGATACACTTCCCAATTCTGCAAACAAGTCGAAACTGACCATGTTACACCTTAAAACACCTCGAGCGGCCATTTTGTCCCAAACCGGCCATTGGCAATATTCTTGACAAGCTTACCTTTGCAAACAATTTGTAAAAAATGGCAGAAAAAGACATAAAAGAACAAGTGGACCAGACCCCGGAAAATAATCCGGAGGCTGATATCAATAATATCGACGAAAACCAGGCTGCAGAAGGAGCTGAACTGGAAAAATTAAAGGCTGAGCTGGAAGCCGGTAAAGACAAATATTTACGGCTCGTGGCTGAGTTTGACAATTTCCGGAGAAGAAGCGCCAAAGAAAGGATTGAACTGGTGCAAACCGCTGGTCGTGAAGTGATTCAGGACCTGCTGGAAGTACTGGATGATTCAGACAGGGCACAAAAACAATTGGACAGCGCTGAAGGCAAAGAAGTAAAAGAAGGCGTGAACCTTGTTTTCAATAAACTCCGCAGCGTACTGCAATCAAAAGGCTTGAAACCCATGGAATCTATCGGGAAGGATTTTGATCCTGACCTGCATGAGGCCATCACAGAAATACCCGCCCCCACAAAAGAGTTGAAAGGCAAGGTAGTGGACGAAGTAGTGAAAGGATATTATCTGAATGATAAGATCATCCGTCACGCAAAAGTGGTAGTAGGCAAATAAAGGACATTCGCGTAATTAACGCCGGTGTGCAACATCCGCATTAATTCGCCCCATTCGCATCATTCGCGTATATGAGTAAAAGAGATTATTACGAAACATTAGGCATCAGCAAATCAGCCTCGGCTGAGGAGATCAAGAAAGCCTACCGCAAAGTAGCCATGCAATACCACCCGGACCGCAATCCCGGAGATAAAGCAGCAGAAGAAAAATTCAAGGAAGCAGCAGAGGCTTACGAAGTATTGAGCGATGCCGATAAAAAAGCACAGTATGACCGGTATGGTCATGCCGGCCTTAGCGGCAATGGCCGTGGCTTTGGTGGTGGCAATATGAACATGGATGATATCTTCAGCCAGTTTGGAGATATTTTCGGCGATGATATTTTCGGAAGTTTTTTCGGAGGCGGTCAACGACGCGGAGGCGCACAACGCACACGCGGCGTAAGAGGAAGCAATCTCCGTGTGAAACTGAAACTGACGTATGAAGAGATCGCAAAAGGCACTACCAAAAATATCAAGGTAAAAAAATATATTACCTGTAATGTATGCCAGGGCAGCGGCGCCAAAGATAAAGGCAGCGTGCAGACCTGCCATACCTGCGGCGGCAGCGGCCAGGTAAGAAGAGTGCAGAACACTTTCTTAGGTCAGATGCAAACCGTAAGCACCTGCCCTACCTGCAATGGCGAAGGAAGCACCATCACTGCCAAATGCGGCAACTGTAAAGGTGAAGGAAGAGTATTTGCAGAAGAAACCGTCAGCATCGATATCCCAGCCGGTGTACAGGAAGGAATGCAGTTAAGCATCAACGGTAAAGGCAATGCAGGAGAAAGGGGCGGTATGAATGGCGACCTGATCATCCTTATCGAAGAAGAACAACATAAGGAACTGCAGCGGGATGGATTGAATGTTGCATATGACCTGCATATCTCATTCCCTGATGCAGCTTTCGGCACACAGGTAGAAGTGCCCACCATCGATGGCCGCGCCAAGATCAAAATACCGGCCGGCACCCAAAGCGGCAGGATATTCCGCCTGAAAGGAAAAGGTTTCCCTGCAGTAAACTCTTATGAAAAAGGTGATCAGTTGATTCATGTAAATGTATGGACACCGCAACATCTTACTTCAGAAGAAAAAGCTGCATTGGAAAAATTATCCAACTCAGATAATTTCAAACCACAGCCGGATAAAAATGAAAAAGGATTTTTTGATAAGGTGAGGGAGATGTTTTCATAAACCAACACTGATATCATCATATTACTAACTGCATCTCCGGGTGCAGTTTTTTTATACCGGATAATTGAAGGTTTTACCCATTCCTGTCATTTTCGCTCTTTTTCGGGTTTTACCGGGTTTGGGATCAACAATTTTCCGTTCAATTCTGCTATACTGTCATCAGTTTTGAGGATTTGGCATTTGGACGGATATTTGATAACAGTACGTTATCTTAGCGAGGATTAGCGAATATCGCGACTCGGGGATTTTCTAAACCTGTATTCACAAGCAAACAGACGATTTATGAGTTTTAATTCAGAATTTGAGAAATACGCGGTAAAACACCTTGGACTTTCAAGTAATACCCTCCACTCCTACGGCTCCCAGATGGTAACGGCAATGACGCCCAATATCATTGAAGAAAGGCCCATGAACGTGGCCGTAATGGATGTGTACAGCCGCCTGATGATGGACCGGATCATTTTCCTGGGCTACCCGGTTAATGATGAAGTGGCCAATATCATCACAGCGCAGTTACTTTTCCTTGATTCCACCGACCGCACCAGGGATATCAATATGTATATCAACAGCCCCGGCGGCAGTGTTTATTCAGGCCTGGGCGTATATGATACCATGCAATATGTAACACCTGATGTAGCCACCATCTGTATCGGCATGGCAGCTTCCATGGCCTGCGTGCTTTTAGGTGCCGGTACTAAAGGAAAAAGGGCTGCACTGAAACATTCCCGGATCATGATGCACCAGCCCAGCGGTGCTATTGGCGGACAGGCAAGTGATATCGAGATCACCGTGAACGAGATCAGGAAACTGAAAAAAGAATTATATGATGTGGTAAATTATCATACCGGCAAATCCATTGAACAGATTGAAAAAGATTTCGACCGGGATAAATGGATGACTGCTACTGAGGCTAAAGATTATGGTTTGGTGGATGAAGTGCTGGTGATCAATCCGCGCAAGGAAAAGAAAGACTAACCTGAGATAATTCAAAATGCAAAAGTAAAAATGCAAAATGCCTTCTTAAAGTAACAACCTGTTACATCCTGGGTTTTGCATTTTGATTTTTTAATTTTTACTTAAACAATACGATATGAATCGGAATCAATTTATTTATAGCGATTGGAGAGCCGACGACGAAGAGGAAGAAAAAGAAGAGCAGCCCAAATCCGACCTGATGATGTTCAGCAAGAAACTGGAGAAGTACTTCTTTGAAACGCGGAGCATTTACCTGTGGGGTGTGGTAGACGATAAAAGCGCCAAGGATGTGGTTGCCAAATTACTGCTCCTGGACGCTGATAAACCGGGAGAAGAGATCAAATTCTTTATCAACAGCCCCGGCGGGGTAGTTACCAGCGGTATGGTGATGTACGATACCATGCAAATGATCAAAAGTCCGGTCAGCACCATCTGTATGGGATTGGCGGCTTCCATGGGCAGCATTTTGCTGAGTGGCGGTAAAAAAGGCAAACGCTTTATTTATCCCAGCGGTGAAGTGATGATCCACCAGCCTTCACTCGGCGGTTATATCCGCGGGGTAAGCGCCGACCTGGAGATCCAGGCCCGGCAGACCAAACGGGTAAAAGATATGGGGGCGAAAATCCTCGCAGACAATTGCGGTAAGTCAATGGAACAGATCCTGAAAGACTTCGACCGTGATTACTGGATGGATGCCAGGGAAGCAGTGGATTACGGCATTGTGGACAAGGTCATCAATAAACTGTAAGTTGATAGATATCAATAACTTAAATAAGATATTGGTAAAAAGCCGTCTTTCTCAGGGCGGTTTTTTATTTTTGTAGTCCGATCCGGACCATATTGTCTCAATATTCAAGGAAAAAACATGGCTAAAAACATTTTGCATTGCTCATTTTGCGGGCGAAGCCGGGATGAGGTGAAAATCCTGATCGCCGGCCAGGAGGGACATATTTGTGAAAACTGTGTGGAACATGCCCGGGAGATCATCGACCAGGAGCTAATGGTCAGGGACGAAAAAGCTCCTAATACTTCTTTCAAACTGACGATTAAAAAGCCTATTGAGATCAAGAAATTTCTCGATGAGTATGTGATCGGTCAGGATGAGGCCAAAAAAGTGCTGGCCGTTGCTGTTTATAACCATTATAAACGTTTGCAGCAAAGACCGGCAGATGCTGGCAGCAACAACAGCGAAGTAGAGATTGAAAAAAGCAATATCATCATGGTAGGGGAAACCGGCACCGGCAAAACCCTGCTGGCCAAGAGCATCGCCCGTATGCTCAACGTTCCATTCGCTATTGTGGACGCTACTGTTTTTACAGAAGCCGGTTATGTAGGTGAAGATGTGGAAAGCATTCTAACCCGCCTGCTGCAGGTTTGCAATTATGATGTGAACGCTGCTGAAAGAGGCATTGTATACATTGATGAAATAGATAAGATCGCACGCAAAGGAGACAATCCTTCCATTACCCGCGATGTAAGCGGTGAAGGTGTGCAACAGGGAATGCTGAAATTGCTGGAAGGTACCGATGTGCTGGTGCCACCCCAGGGCGGACGCAAACACCCGGAACAAAAGCTTATCAAGATCAATACACAGAACATACTCTTTATCTGCGGAGGCGCATTTGATGGCATCGACAAGATCATTGCCCGCCGGGTGCAAACCAATACCATTGGTTTCAATGTTGATAAGGATTTGCAGGACAATATGAAGAAAAACCTGCTGCGTTATGTGAACGCACAGGACCTGAAATCATTCGGACTTATTCCGGAATTGCTGGGACGCCTCCCTGTTGTTACCCATCTCGATCCACTGGACGCCACTACTCTGCGCGCCATCCTGACCCAACCAAAGAACGCACTCACCAAACAATACAAGAAATTGTTTGAACTGGAAGGCATTGAGCTGACCATTGAAGATGATGTGCTGGACTTTATGGTGGAAAGGGCCGTGGAATATAAACTCGGTGCCCGCGGATTGCGCAGCATCTGTGAAGGTATACTCACCGATGCCATGTTTGAACTGCCTTCTTCCAAAGACACACAGTTCACACTCGACCTGGACTATGCAAAGCGTAAGTTTGACAAGAGCAAACTGAGCTTGCTGAAAGTAGCGTAAGAAACAACTTCAAAAAAGCCGGAAGAGATTCTTTAATGATCTCTTCCGGCTATAAAATCTTCTCCATGCAGGAATTAATAGACCGACTGAAAGCAGAAGCCGGCTTAACTGATGAGCAGGCTAAAAAAGCTATTGAATCGATCAAGAATTATGTGGTTGAGAAATTTCCCATGCTGGAAGGCGCTGTAGGCAGCCTGTTCGGCCAGGGATAATCGATAATTACCGGATATCTCTGCATTTTTTACCCTTGGGGTAATTAGCGGCCTCATAAGGTGTCATGGCCCTGTTGCATGCCTGTAATGCTACCATTGCAAAAAGAACGATCCAGATAATCCTTGTTTTCATAGATATTAATTTGTGGTGCTAATGTAATATCCTGTAGTTGAAAAAAGGAAAGAACAGCGCAGTATGCTTTGATCAATAGGAATATTACTAAAGAAGAAAAGGGATTAATCCCAGCATCAGCCGGCAAGAACATCTTCTATTGCTGCCAGCTCATCTCCACTAAACTCCAGGTTCTTCAAAGCATCCAGGTTATTGTCCAGTTGGTTCACTGAACTGGCCCCGATCAGCACACTGGTAACACGTTTATCTTTCAGCAACCAGGCCAGTGCCATTTGTGCCAGGGACTGTCCCCGCTCCTGCGCGATCATATTCAGGCGGGATATCTTATCCAGTTTATCCGGAGTAATATCTTCTTCTTTCAAAAAACCATGAGGATTGGCCGCTCTCGATTTTTCCGGTATACCCTTCAGATATTTATCTGTCAGCAGTCCTTGCGCCAAAGGAGAAAAAGGAATACAACCCACTCCATATTCATCCAGCACATCCAACAGTCCCTTTTCAGGTGTTCTTACAAACATGGAATACTTTGGCTGATGGATCAGGCAGGGTATTCCAAGGCTTCTTAATATGGAAAAAGCCTGGCGCGATTGTTCCGCATTATAATTGGAGATGCCGGCATAAAGCGCTTTGCCGCTTCTCACGATATGGTCGAGCGCCTTCATGGTTTCTTCCACCGGTGTATCCGGGTCAGGGCGATGGGAGTAAAATATATCAACATGATCAAGCCCCATTCTTTTCAAGCTTTGCTCAAGGCTTGTTATAAGATATTTGCGTGAGCCCCAATCACCATAAGGGCCGGGCCACATGGTATATCCTGCTTTGGTGGAAATAACCAGTTCATCGCGCAGATAGCCGCCAAAATCCTTTTCCAGTATCGCCCCGAAGTTCTCTTCTGCAGAGCCCGGTTCAGGTCCATAATTATTAGCCAGGTCAAAATGCGTAATGCCCCGGTCAAATGCACGGCGGATAATGTTCCGGCCATTCTTAAAATCATCTACCGATCCGAAATTATGCCAGAGGCCAAGGGATATGGCAGGCAACAATAAACCACTCTTTCCACAACGGTTGTATTGCATTTCCTCGTACCGGGAAACTGAAGGGATATACGACATACATTAAAACAAAATGAAGACAACGATTTGCAGCTTGAAGATATTCAATTATCCCCACTTCATCAGTTTCTTCACAAAGGCCGTAAGTTCTTCCGCTATCTGGCGGTGTTCTTCCAGTGAAGGATGCCAGCTACAACCTTTATTGTATTGCCGCGAATAGAAGAAGGCGTGTATCTTTTTGTCGGCCTTCTGCATTTCTTCCGTGATCGCTGTAAGATATTTTTTCATCGCAATGGTCAGCTTTTCATCAGCCATAGGGCTGCTGAGGCAAATGATCGTGGCAGCAGGATAATATTGACGAAGTCTTTTCAGGAAGCTTATATAGTTATTGCAAAACAAAAGCGAGTCCTGTATACCATCATTCTGTCCGAGGCAAACAGTCACTACGTCCGGCTGGTATCGCCTGAAATCCCAGGCAATGGAATCGTCCCGCATATTGATCTTATCAAACACCTGCGGCATGATCACTTTCATGTTGCAACAGCTATGCATAAGACCAATGCCAGATACGGCTGATAAATGATATTGGGCATTCAATGTTCTTGCCGTGATCGCTCCATAACTCAGGTAAGCATTGTGCTGGTCATACCACACTCCTTTATCACAGGCGATCTCAGATTGATCGCTACCCATGCCACAGGTAATGGAATTGCCGATGAATTCCATTTTTCGGGTGGGTGCCGGAGACAGTGGCACTAATTTTTCACAGCGCACTCCGGCCAATTCCAGGTAGCCGATCCCTGCTTCCGTATTCTTGCAGATCCTCACGAGGTGTTTGCCTGCTGCCAAACCTTTTGCTATCTGTATTGTATCCGTACTGGATTTTGTTTGTATCCTTCTTGCTTTCCCATCCACCACTATTTCCAAATAATTATGTGAATTGCCCCATAACACTTCATCGTTAATGATCATTTCACAATCGCTTCCTTCAAACTGCCATTCGATATATACACCTGGTTGCCAGAAGCGGGGATGTAGCGGGTCTGAGAAATCAATGCGCCCGGTGTAACGTATCTGCGGATCATTGGCAGGATAAAATTTCAACTGGCCTGCATTGCTGCAACTGTTAAGTCCGATTACCAGTGTAATGAAAAAAATGAACCTAAAGAAACCTTTCATACTTTATTGATTATTGTGATCGTTCGCATGATGCCGGCAAACAGACATCCTAAATTTTTATGCTTTTCCGGTTTTGTTGCTTAGGGGATTCAGTGCATTTACCAGTGATTGCGACTGGTTTTTATCAATCAGTTCAGTAAGCGTTCGCACTGTTTCTGCAGAAGTGAAGCCGTCAGGAGCCGTATTCATCACATAATCCAGTAATTTATCAATAGTGGAAACCGCTACATGCACACGGGTGTCCGAAGAAGCATAATAAATAAACACTGTTCCATCTTCATCAGTGATCCAGCCATTGCTGAATACTACATTGGAAACATCCCCGATCCTTTCTTCGCCTTCGGGTGCCAGAAAATATCCTGCAGGTTTATAGATCACTTTGGTTAAATCATTGAGGTCTGTCATAAACATATACAATACATAGCGCAGGCCGGCTGCTGTATTCCGCACACCATGTGCCAGGTGAAGCCATCCGTGTTTGGTTTTGATCGGAGCAGGGCCGGCACCGTTCTTCAGTTCATACACGGTGTGGTATATTTTTTTATCGATCACCATTTCATGATCGATCCTGGCTTCTTCCATGCTTTCACTCAAGCCAAAGCCGATACCTCCGCCTTTGCCGGCTTCAATAAAACTATCCTGCGGTCTTGTATAAAAAGCATACAGGCCATTCACCCATTCTGGATGTAATACTACGTTACGCTGCTGGGGAGAAGGGGTCTTCAGATCTTTAAGCCGCTCCCAGTTCACCAGGTCTTTGGTACGCGCAATGCCGCATTGTGCAATTGCCGCCGATTGATCAGACTCTGGCGCTGAACCATCCCTTCTTTCTGTGCAAAACAATCCATAGATCCATCCATCCTGGTGCTGCACCAGCCGGATATCGTATATATTGGTATCAGGAATAGCTGTTTCAGGAATATTTACCGGGTAATCCCAGAAGCGGAAATTATCAATTCCATTAGGGCTTTCAGCGATGGCAAAAAAAGATTTACGGTCGGCCGCTTCCACCCTTGCTATCACGATGTATTTATCATTCCATTTGATAGCGCCTGCATTCAGCACCGCATTGATGGCAAACCGTTCCATAAGGTGAGGATTATTCTGCGGGTTAAGATCATAGCGCCAGAAAAGCGGTGTATGCTTTGCAGTAAGTACCGGATGTTTGTAGCGTTTGAAGATACCGTTGCCCGGGGTGATCTCCTCATTCGGCAGTGACAGTAGTTCTTCATGCCTTTTCTCCAACTCCGACAAACGGTTAAAAAATTCGGTTCGCATATCTTTCATTTAAAAATCAGTTCTCTAATTTGTTCCACCATGTTTTTTTCAGAACAATAATGATCACAGCCAGTATCAGCACGGTTATCAGTAGCGGAAGCTTTAACCAAAGCACCACAAACATCGGCAGAATGGTGAGGCAGCATTGACCAATGATACCCAGCACTACATTGAACATATCCAACCTGAAACGTTTATTAGGTTGAAATTGCGGGTCCTCTGCTATCACCTGCTGATACACCGGTTTCCAAAAACCCCAGGGCTTTACTGTTTTATAAAAACTTTTCAACACGGCCATATCTGTTGCGGGCGACATATAAGTGCCAGCGATGCAACCCAACAATGAAATAAGAAATAATAATGGCCAGTAATACAGCGCCAGCGTACCGGGAAAGATCGAAGGGAAAACCAGTGCAGCAATAATACCGGCGGTCATTCCCCAGAAAAATCCATTTGCATTAAACCGCCACCAATACCATTTCAACATATTGGCTGCAATATAACCGCCATACAAAGCCCCCACGATCCATTGCAAAACGCTGTTCACATCCTTTGCATAAAAACCCAGGATGATCCCCAACGTAACCACAACAATGCCCGCCAGGTAATTCATCGAAATCACTTTCCGGGTAGAAGCATGCGGGTTAACATACTTCAGGTAGATATCATTCACGATATAAGCCTGGGCCGCATTCAATGTTCCCGAAAAAGTGCCCATGAAGGCTCCCAGCAAACCTGTAAGCACCAGGCCAAGTATGCCTACAGGCAAAAAACTATTGATAGTAGCCGGCAGTATTCTTTCAAAATCCGTTTCACCGCCTGATTGCAGGTTCATTTTATCATAATACAATAATGCCAGCACTGTAAGGCCAATGATCAATGAATAACGAACCGGCAATAAAATGATGGAAACAAATCCGCTCATCTTGGAAGCTTCTTTGGGTGAACGGGTAGATAATATTTTTTGCATGTCATAATTCGGCGCCGGTCCTGCAAGACTTGCAAACACGCCTTTGAACAACATCATCATAAAGAAGAAGCCAAACACGCCGAAACCATCTGCAGCGATTTTTTTATCGGCATCCGGCACGATCCTGCTCCAGTCGAGCCCAAGGTTCCATCCAAAAAATGGATTGCTCCAGCCTGCCGGCACATTCAATGGTTGGTCTTTAAGATGTATCATCGCGATCACAGCAACAGAAATACAGGCAACCGTCATGATGATATACTTGATAAAATCACCTAACACGATGCTGTGCATTCCTCCCAGGATCGAATAGAACATAGCAAATAGCGTGAAGATGATCCCATAAAAATGCGGGACGAACTCTGCTGAAATGCTGAAGGGTACGTAATCTTTCACGGTTTCCCAGGGAACAAATATTTCAATGAACTTTCCCAATCCGATAAATCCATAAGCCAGGAATCCCAAACAACTGAGCAGTGCAAACGCCACAACAACCGTATGCGAACCTTTAATGCCCGGCCCGCTTTTACCGAAACGGGAGGCCAGCCATTCAGCACCCGTCGTAGCATTGGAGCGCCGCAGCCATTTGGAAAGGAACATCATCAGGAACACCTGGTTGAACACCGGCCACAGCCAGGGTATCCAGATGCTTTTCATGCCATACACAAAACAGAGGGCAACCATCCACATGGTGCCGCTGATATCGAACATATCAGAAGCATCACTCATGCCGAGCATATACCAGGGGAGCTTTTTGCCTCCCATCAGGTAGCTTTCCTTATTCTGTCTTGCTTTTTTCCTTAATACCCAGCCGATGATCACCATGGTAGCCAGGTATAAAACGATAATGCTTAGATCGGGTAGAGTCAATTTCATCTGAGAATGTACGATTAAAAATAAAGCCGCTCCTATCTGCTACCATTTTTAAAGATGGTTGCGAGAAGAAGAATCAACCCGCAACCTTTGCTCGAACGATTGCTGCTATGGTTAGTCATTGATATAATTTTTCAGCCGGCACCTCTTCTATTTAACCAGTATCACATCATCCAGGTAAAATTTCTCGTCCTGGTTATCGGGCCCTTTGATCCAGAAACCGATCTGGTTGAATGGGGAACCGGTTGCCCAGAGGTTCAATGAACTGAGTGGTATTTTATAATAGGTCCACACATTGGCAGGCACATTTACCGGAGCAGACTGATCGCTGTTACCAAAACCGCCAGCCCTTTTATCACCAGTGATATACAATATATGATCAATCGCTGCTCCTTTTACCCAGAAAGAAAAATACTTGTAAGCAGGATCGTTAGCAATACCGGAGCCCGAGTTAGTAAAGCCAAACAGGTGCCAGTTGCCTTTGGCGTAAGTTTTAGAAACTGATTTGGTACCAGACTTAAATTCAGTAGTTGATATCACAGCACCATCGCCCCACGAGTTGTCGCCAAAGTCAGGGCCATATCCATCCGTAAAGATCTGCAGCGCTTTGTCGAGATTAACGAACTCCTGTGTAGTAGTGGTTTTGCCAGTAGAATTGGTGATATCAAGTGTTGATCTTGCAATCTGTGTGGCAGGCATTTTGATCACCAGCTCTTTTCTGGATTTAGATACAATAGTGATCTCTTCCGTAGTGCCGGTAAAAACCACCTGGGACACATCTTCCAGGTTATTGCCGGTAAGCGTGATCTCCACTCCCTCTGTAAAATTGTAATTGGAAACATCGCTGACGCTTGCAAAAGCCAGTACATTGAATGCAACAGACAGGGATTTGCCGGCGCTGTTGGTGAAGATGATATTCTGCGCACCGCCATAAGCCGTATCAGGCACATGAAAGATCAGGTGTGATTCAGTATTGAGCGTTGGTGTAAACGGAGCAGGTACATTGTTCTTTTCAAAAACGATAGTACGGATATCCCCAATGCCCGAGCCTGATAAAGTCAGCAATTCTCCACCACCAGCTTCTGCGGGGGAAACTGTGCCGGATGCCATATTACCGGGTTTAATATCAGGAGTTCCATCTTTGTCTTTCTCGCAGGCACTGAAGAATATGACCATCGTGAGGATGGCCATACACCGGCCGGCAAGTTTATGGAAGAATATTTTTTGCATATACAATGGTTTTGTGTGCTTGATTTAAGTTGGATGATCAATAATAAGGTACCGGATCAAGGGCCAGTGCCGGGTCCTGCAATATTTCACCGGCAGGAACAGGGAGGTACATTTTGCTTTCAGCAAATGTTACGTAAGAAGGAGCATCAGCCGTTCCCCTGTTCTGCGCTTCAATGATCGCTTTCGCTTTAGCATAACCCTGCCGTTGTATATCAAACCAGTAATCGCCTTCAAAAGCAAATTCCACCCGGCGCTCGTGCAATATATCATCCATGGTGATGGAAGATTTTGCAGGCAGTTGCGCTCTCTGGCGCACGAGATTGAATGCATCCAGCGCACTTGTTTCGGAAGTGGAAGCACTGGTGCCCAACACAGCTTCTGCATAGATCAGCAACACATCCGCGTAACGCAATATCATGGTGTTGATGCCCGTATTCATACCCAGCACAGCTTCACCACCGAATGCAGCACCAGGGCCAACTACATATTTGGCGATATTGGCACGGACAGCGTTTTTCTGTCCGCCACTGTTAGTAGGTTGAAGCGTATCATATTTATAACCGTTCGCCATAAAATCATTGTAAGCAGCATTGGCATTCGTAGGTTTCCAGGCAGGAAAGCTCCAGCCATGTTCCATTATAGAGCCTTTGCGGCGGATATCACCAAACTCATATTCTTCCAGGATATCCCTTGAAGGAGTGTACAGTTCCCACATGGACGCTTCTGAAGTTTGCAGGTTCGCCGGCCCACGATCAGGATTTTTCTGATTGCCTGAACCCCAGGGGTTGCCGGTGAGTTGATGCTGGATGGCAAAAATGGATTCAACATTATTGTTATTGGCACTTGAATTGAACATACCTGCATAGTCAGTAAACAAGCTGTATTGTTTGGAATCGATCACTTCCTTTGCCTTTGTTTTGGCATTGTCGTAATCTTTATTGTAGAGATACAGTTTTGCCATCATTCCTTTCGCTGCATATTTTGTGACACGGCCGGGAACATCTGTTTCAGGCAAACCGGCTTCTGCCATTTGCAGCTCTTCCAGTGCAAAACGCAATACATCCTGTTTGATATAACGGGGAATATTGAAATTGCCGGACAAAGCTGCTCCTCCCGGATCGGTCACGATCGGTGCATCGCCCCAGATACGGCCGATATAGAAATAAACCACGCCACGGAAAAAATGACATTCCGCAATAGCAGGATCAATAAAATCGGGATTGCCTCCCATTGATTTCTTTTGCTCAAGCGCTTTGATATATTCACTGGTCCAGCCACCTATTTTATAAAACACTTTCCATGTATCAGCAATACGGACAGAGGTGGCTGCAAAAGAGAAATTGATAAAAGGAGGATCGTCATTGCCACCAGTATATTCATTGCCTGCCATCACATCACCGATCGCATCCATCGCACGGTTTTCAAATCCTGACCAGGGAAGGCCATACAGCGTGCTGGTAAGCCCCCTCACTTCTTCAGCCGTGTTATAATAGTTGCTGAGCGTGGTACCATCCAGTGATGGCCGGTCAATAAAGCTTTTTTTACACGATGCCATTACGATGATGATCATCAATAAGGCATATACACGTTGCTTTTTCATCCGAGTATGTTTTAGTGTAGTTGTTAAATGTTATAATTCAATATTGGCTCCGAAAGTGAATGTGCGGGGATTGGGATAGTGACCCATATCCACGTTCATCAAACGGATATTGTTATTGAATGCACCTACTTCCGGGTCATACCCTTTATAATCGGAGAAGGTGTGCAGGTTCTGGATAGACATATAGAAACGCACATTGGTGATCCTGGCCTTGCTGATCAGCCTGGTGGGCAGTCTGTAACCGATCGTAACGTTCTGTATGCGCATATAAGAACCGCTTTCCACGTAGCGGTCAGACATATAAACATTGTTCACGTTGGTATTGGTAAAGCGTGGCAGGCTTCCATTGGGATTATCGCTTGTGTAGCGGTCCATTACGGTACGCATCTGGTTGAAATAGGCATTGTCCATTTTTTCCAGTTGCCATCTCAGGAAGTTGAAGATCTTGGAACCATAACTTCCCTGGAGAAATATAGAAGCATCAAAGCCTTTGAACTGGAAAGTATTGGTCAGTCCATAAGTGAACTTGGGCAACGGGCTTCCGATGAATGTAATATCGTTTGCATCAATTATATTATCAGGCTTTCCATCGGGGCCACTCACATCTTTGAAGCGGACATCACCCAGCCAGGTTTCTTCCGGCTTGATCTCATAGCCGAATTGCGGAAGGCTATTGTCCAGATCAGCCTGTGTGCGGAACAAACCATTTGTTACAAGGCCGAAGAAGGATCCTACAGCATAGCCGGGATTGGTGTAAGTGATGGTATAGTTATCATAATAAACCCTGCCGGTGAGGCCGGCAGTGGAGTTGGCCATTTTATCCAACCTGTTCTTAAAATGAGAGAAGATGAAATTGGTTTTCCAGGTAAAATCCTTGCTGCGGATATTATTGCTGGAAATGCTGATATCGATCCCTTTGTTCGACATCTGACCTACATTGCCGATAGGTGCTTTCAGATCATCCCACTGATCGCCTACGCCGATAAGACGCGGGCCTGTAAGAAACAACAGCATATCGCTGGTGGTCTTTTTATAAACATCCACCGACAGATCGATGATGCCATTGAAAAGCGAAGCGTCCACACCAATGTTTTTTGTCACCACCGACTCCCAGCTAAGATCAGGATTGGCAATACCATTCAGGTAGCTTGAATTGCCAAAGCCAACAGGGCCGGGCCAGAAACCAATGGCAGAAGTATAAGGCGGGTTTTGTGCACCGCTGGGCAGATTTTGATTACCAACAGATCCATAACCTACGCGGAGCTTGAGGTTGCTGAAAGTCCCTTTCCAGTTTTCTGCAAATGGTTCATTCGTTACGGTCCATGCAAAAGAACCGGCAGGGAAATATCCCCATTTATTGTTCGGGCCGAAATTGGATGATCCGTCGGCACGGATGGTAAGGCTTAATGAGTAACGGTTATCGAAAGTGTAAGCACCGCGGGCAAAATAAGACTCCATGGCCCATTGGTTTTTACCTCCGCCCAATTCCCACGTAGTACGATCGCTGCTGCCGGAGTTCAGGTCAAGGATATTATTCTGCAGGTCTACTTTCTTGCCATTGATCTGTTCATAATAAGAATATTGTGCTTCATGGCCGGCAGTAGCGCTGATGCTGTGCTTACCGAAATACTTGTTATAGTTCAGGTAATTCCTGATGGCATAATAATAACTGTTGCCGCGCGAATCGAATAGTTGTGAGCGGAGCGCTGTAGGCCCGATATTACCAGCCAACTGATAGGCATTGTTATTATTCAAGCCAAGTGAATAAGAAAGTTCATTGCGCAGGGAAAAGTTTTTCAGGAATTGTATGTCTGCATAAATATTACCGAATACCTGTGAACTGGTTGATTTATTCCCCCGGAAATAACTGCGTGCAATAGGATTGTCCTGGCTGTACTGAACACCACCAATGGTTTGTCCTCCACCCCAGGTGCCATCCAGGTTTTTAACAGGTATCAAAGGGCTTTGAATAGCACCCCACCAGATCGTGCCTTCGGCAGCATCGGCCAGTGTCACATTCTGAATGCTGCGGGAGGCGTTGGCACTTACGCCTACTTTCATCCAGGTTTTTAATTGATGATCGAGACTGAAGCGGGTTGAATAACGCTTGAAATCAGAACCGATCAAAATACCTTCCTGGTTAAAATAGTTGAGGGAGAGATAATAATTGGTCTTATCCTTTCCGCCGGAAAAACTTAACTGATGGTTTTGCATATTACCTGTGCGGAACATGGCATCCTGCCAGTTGGTGCCTTCGCCTAAAATAGAAGGATCGGCAAACTCCGGTGAAGGAGGAAGACCGAGCAGGGGTGCTGTTGCATTCTGGTACTGCGCAAACTCGCGAAGGTTCATCAGATCGAGTTTGCGGGCCACACGCTGTTGTCCGAAATAAACATCGTAATTGATCCGGCCTTCACCGTTTTTTCCTTTTTTGGTAGTAATAAGTATGACACCGTTAGCCGCCAGTGAACCGTAGATAGCCTGCGCAGATGCGTCTTTCAGAATATCTACGGATTCGATATCGCCGGGGTTCAGTGTGGCCATCACGCTATTGCCTGTTTGACCATCCGAACCGCCCAGTCCGGCATAACCAGAGCTGTTTTTGGTGTTACTTGTAAAAGGAACACCGTCGATCACAATTAATGGGTCGTTGCTATTGATAGTAGTTACGCCGCGTACTTTAATGGAAACACCGCCACCGGGTTGGCCACTGTTATTGATAACTGTAACACCTGCTACTTTTCCCTGCAAAGCCTGGTCCACACCAGATACGGGCAGATCTTTCAGGTCTTTGCTATTGACAGAAGAAATGGAAGAAGAGATATCCGCCCTCCGCCTGGAACCATAACCGATCACGACCACTTCACTGAGTTTGGTATCGGTGATGGTAAGAGTGCCGCTAACGGTTTGTTTTCCTTCTGTTGCAATTTCAATGTCTTTGGCTCCAACATAAGATACCAGCAATATGGCCTTATCAGACGAAGCCAGGATCTTGAAAGCGCCATTGGCATCCGTGGTGGTCACTTCCTTTTCTCCTTTTACTGTTACTGTAGCGCCGGAGAGCGGCGCATTGTTCTGATCGGCAATTATTCCTGTAACAAGCTTTTTCTGGGCGAAAAGCGATGAGGAGAACAAGACGAACGCAATGACCATTGCGATTGCCCAGGGGAATCGTTTTTGTCTCATATAGCAAGTTTGTTTCACCAAAATTAACTTTGTTACTCAGCGGAATACTAGTACTATTTTATCCAATCATAATGCTCCATTTTACTAATCAAATAAGGTCAAAATCAAAAAAGATTTTAATACAGGAGTTGCAATCGCATACATTTTTGATGCTATGAACTCATTAGGTAATACTATTTTATCTGCTTTTACTTATCTTTAATAGTAATCAAGCCTGTCATATGCAGAAAAAAATCATGCGGGAGATCACTCCGCTCACCAGCAGCGATTGCTTTACCATGTTCAGCCGCGTGAAATCAAATTTTGACTTTCCCCTTCACAGCCATGAAGAACTGGAATTGAATTTTATTATGAATGCCAAAGGCGCCAAGCGCGTAGTGGGCGATCATATCGGAGAGATCGATGATCTCGAATTGGTACTGGTCGGTTCCAACCTGCCCCATGTTTGGCAAACACATAAATGCACCAGCAAAGAGATACGTGAGATCACGATACAATTTCACAAGGATTTGTTTGATGAAAAATTTTTACGGCGCAATCAACTCAGCTTTATCCGCAATATGCTGGAGCGCTCTGCAAGAGGGATCTCCTTTTCCCGGCAGACCATTGAACTTATTCATCCACGGCTTACGATATTAGGACAGAAACAGGGATTCGATTCTGTGCTGGAATTATTCTCCATCCTCCACGATCTTTCCATTTCACGTAATATGCACACCCTATCTGATGCAAGCTTCAGCAATGCAGAACTTTCTTACAACAGCAGAAGAATAGAAAGAACCATCGAATACATGAACCTGAATTTTCAGAAGCCGATCACCTTATCTGAAGTGTCCAGGCTGGCGAATATGACAGATGTTTCTTTCAGCCGTTTCTTTAAAAACAGGACCGGCATCACTTTCATGGACAGTTTACTGGAAATGCGGCTGGGTCATGCATCCAGGCTGCTGATAGACACTACACAGTCTGTAGCAGAAGTGGCTTACAATTGCGGGTTCAATAACATATCCAATTTCAACCGCCTGTTCAGAAAGAAAAAAGGATGCACACCAAAAGAGTTCAGGGAGAATTACAGTTATGACAACAGGGTGTTCATTTAATAAAACATCCCGGCTGAATAACCGGGATGCAGTTCAAGGTACATTGTTTTATATTGGTTTTCCGTCCTTACTTATTTAACTGCAACCGCCCTGGTTGCCGCAATTCAGACATTTATAGCAAGTGCCGCTGCGCATCATGATATGTCCGCACACATTACAGGCCGGTGCATCACTTTGCATATTCTTTGCTGCTGCATTCACTGCCTCCATTCCTGTATCTGCTTTCTTTACCGGCTGTGTTGCACGATGGGCTTTTGCAGGCTGTGATGCAACATTTCCGGTTGAGGGTGTAACGCGCACGCTGGAAAGCTCCGGGTCTTTTACATATTCCAGTCCATTGGAAGGCACTTCATCCCAATCATCGGCTCCTGTATTCATCACTTCAGGTTTATCCAGCACATGCACCAGGTCTGTACGGCCAAGATATTCATAACCCAATACGCGGAAGATAAAATCAACAATCGAAGTGGTGGATTTGATATTCGGATGTTCTACAAAACCTGAGGGATCAAATTTGGTAAAGGCGAATTTATCTACAAACTCTTCCAGCGGCACACCATATTGAAGACCGATGGAAATGGAGATCGCAAAGCAGTTCATCATACTGCGCATGGTAGCTCCTTCTTTGGCCATATCAATAAAGATCTCCCCTAAAGTGCCATCCCCATATTCACCTGTGCGCAGGAAGATCGCCTGGCCATTGATCTTGGCTTTTTGCGTAAAGCCTCTTCTCTTAGCAGGCAGGGCGCGGCGTTCAACAATGCTGGCCAGTTTTCTTTTCAGCTTGGTATCCGGTGAAGCCTGTACCCTTTTCTGCACTTCTTCCAGCAGTTCATCAACAGTGAGTTTTCCAAGATCAACAATATTGGACACTACAGGTTGAGCCGGTGTTTCTTCTGTAGCTGTTTCTGTTTTCTTTTTCTTATCTGATTTGTTGCTGAGCGGCTGGGAAAGTTTAGAGCCATCACGATAAAGCGCACAGGCTTTCAATCCCAATTCCCAGCTCAGTAAATAAGCATCCGCGATCTCTTCCACGTTCGCTTCGTGTGGCAGATTGATCGTTTTGGAGATAGCTCCGCTGATAAAGGGTTGCGTTGCTCCCATCATACGGATATGACCATGTGCATGAATATAGCGTTTGCCTTTCTTTCCGCATTTATTGGCACAGTCAAAAACGGGCAGGTGTTCTTCTTTCAGCAATGGCGCTCCTTCCAGCATCATGGTGCCGCATACATAATCGTTGGCCGCTTCGATCTGCTCTTCGGTAAAACCTAATGCTTCCAACAGGCTCCATTCAAAATCATTGTATTGCTCGGCAGTGAAGCCAAGCCTTTGCAGGCATTCTTCACCCAATGTGTATTTATTGAATACAAAAGCGATATCAAATGCAGAAACAACCGCTGCATCCAGTTTTTTGATCTCTTCGGCTATAAACCCTTTTTCGCTCAGTGTTTGATGGTTGATAAACGGTGCACCGGCAAAAGAAGCAGCACCTACTGCATACTTAATGATCGCTTCAGTTTCTTTTGAAGAATAACCCAGGTTGCGGAGTGCATCGGGCACTGATTGATTGATGATCTTGAAATAACCGCCACCGGATAATTTTTTAAATTTCACCAGCGCAAAATCTGGTTCAACACCGGTTGTATCACAATCCATCACCAGGCCAATAGTGCCGGTTGGTGCGATCACGGTTGCCTGTGCATTACGGTATCCGTATTTCTCACCCAGTTCCACTGCATCGTCCCATGCTTTGCAGGCTGCTTTAAGCATGTAATCAGGGCAATGTTCTGCTTTCAATCCCTGAGGTTTCAGGCTCAGTCCTTCATATTCATCTGCATCATAAGCGGCGAGGCGGTGATTGCGCATTACACGCATCATGTGCTCTTTGTTTTCTTCATAACGGGGGAAAGCGCCGAGAGCTGCAGCCATTTCTGCTGAAGTTTTATAAGCGATGCCGGTCATGATAGCCGTGATAGCTCCTGCAATAGCGCGTGCTTCTTCACTGTCGTAAGGAATGCCGCTCACCATCAGCAAAGTACCGAGATTGGCATAGCCCAGTCCAAGTGTGCGGTATTCATAGCTCAGTTGCGCTACTTCACGGGAAGGGAACTGTGCCATCAATACGGATATTTCCAGTACAACTGTCCACAGGCGGCAATTGTATTCATAGCCTTCTACATCAAAATGATTTTTCTCCTTATCATAAAACTTCATCAGGTTGGCAGAAGCAAGATTGCAGGCTGTATTGTCGAGGAACATGTATTCAGAGCAGGGATTGGAAGCCCTGATCTCTCCGCCTGCCGGGCAGGTATGCCATTCGTTGATGGTCGTATTATATTGTGTTCCCGGATCTGCACAACGCCAGGCCGCATAAGCGATCTGGTCCCAGAGCGCTTTGGAAGGCACTTTTTTCATCACTCTTCCATCCATGCGTCCTTTCAGTTCCCAGTCTTCACCATTCTTCAGTTTGTCGAAAAATGAATTGGGAATACGGACGGAGTTATTCGAGTTCTGACCGCTTACTGTTTTATATGCTTCCCCTTCATAATCGGACGCATAACCGGCAGCGATAAGCGCACCTACTTTCTTTTCTTCTTCCACTTTCCAGTTGATGAATTCCACTATTTCAGGATGGTCAAGGTCAAGGCAAACCATTTTAGCAGCCCTGCGGGTAGTGCCGCCGCTTTTGATAGCGCCTGCTGCCCTGTCCCCTATTTTCAAAAAGCTCATCAATCCGCTGGAAGTGCCGCCACCGCTCAGTTTCTCACCTTCGCCACGGAGATTGGAATAGTTGGTACCAACACCGGAACCATATTTGAATATACGGGCCTCACGCACCCAGAGGTCCATGATGCCGCCTTCATTTACGAGATCATCATTCACGCTCAGGATAAAACAAGCGTGTGGCTGTGGACGCTCGTAAGCATTCTTTGATCTTTTCAATTCGCCGTCGGCAGGGTCTACATAATAGTGCCCCTGTGGTTTGCCGGCAATGCCATAGCTTTCATACAAACCTGTATTGAACCATTGCGGACTGTTGGGCACGCACATTTGATTAAGGATTGAATACACCAGCTCTTCATAAAAGACCTGTGCATCTTTGGAAGAAGCGAAATAACCATATTTCTCTCCCCAAACGCGCCAGCAATTGGCCAGCCTGTGAGCGACCTGCTTGGCAGAAGTTTCCCGTCCGGTGCTGCCATCAGGCTGAGGTACGCCTGCTTTGCGGAAATATTTTTGTGCAAGAATATCCGTAGCGATCTGACTCCACTGTTTGGGTACTTCCACATTATTCATTTCAAACACTACTTCACCGCTTGGGTTCCGGATCACCGAGGTACGGTAATCATACTCGAACATATCAAACACATTAACTGTATCAGAAGTGAAGCGACGACGAAACTGCAGTCCGCCAGCAGCGGATACCTGTTTTTTACTAGCCATAATCAAAAGAATTTAAGGGTCCTGGTTTAGAAATTCTCTCGTGGAAGGGTGTTTACGAAAATATTTTTTGCTATCCTATTTTCCAGCACTCAGATATGCACATTGTGTGGAAAAGAGCCAGTAAAATCCCCAAGTGCTTTCCTGTGTTGGGTTACGCGTTTTTTGCACATTGGGGCGACCCCGGTTTGATAAATTTTTTTGGTCAGGTCGGAGGTAAACCGTAAAAACTTTTTATCTATTCGCCCTTTCCGTGAAACACCAATTCAGTAAGGATTTCAAGCTATTTGACCCGTGAAATGCTTAACCAGTAATACTTTCAGCCATTCCCGTGCCGAAAACCCTTACCAGGCCGTTAATACAGGGTTCATAAAAGGATAAAAAAACGATAACCGTATTTTTTTGTTTTTTTGCACCCAAAAGAAGATCTACTCTGACCGGCTCCGGCATTATTCTGAACGGTTTATTAAAAAATCTGGCATTAATGAAACAGGTACTGATCGTCTTTACATTCTTATTCGTGTCTTCTTTATTCCTTTCGCTTCATGCACAATCGCAGTTTACCGGCTGGGCAGCATTGTTCAACACGGCTAAAACAGGAAAGAAAACAAGTTTGCTTACAGACATACAATTGCGCGGCACCGGACAGATAGCGCATACGCAAACATTGCTGTTGCGCACAGGACTGCAATACAGTGTTACCAAAAAACTGGGCCTTACACTCGGTTATGCCTATATCCATAACAGACGGGAAACGGCCGGATTGAGTGGTTATCTGCCTGAGCATCGCATCTGGGAGCAACTATTATATAACCATAAAACCGGGCCTGTATTTGTTTCGCATCGCTTTCGCGTGGAGCAACGTTTTATTTCCAAAACGAAGATCGAGGGTAATGAGCTGAAAGCAGATGGCTATGGGAACGCTTATCGTCTCCGGTATTTTATCCGTAACATTATTCCGCTTACCGATCAAACCACAGGTGGTTTTCCCAAAGGGGCTTTTGCTGCTTTGCAAAACGAGGTTTTCATCAATACGGGAAACAAGTCCAATGTGAATGGAAAAACCTTTGATCAGAACAGGTTGTACTTTGCGGGAGGTCACCGGTTCAGTCCAGCATTTGACCTGGAAGCAGGATATATGTATCAGTATATACAGGGAAGAAACAGCACATCCACCCATAATCATATTGCGCAGATTGCCGGGTACTGGCGTTTTTAAAAGGAACTGCCTGTTTCATTGAATCGTTGCAGCATCATTGCAGCAAGGGTGCTGTAACCTGTATCGATCTTTCCCGGTAAAACGCTTTAAGACCAGGATCATCTTTTTGGCTTATTCTTTGACATGACTGTGCAAACCCCTGCAATTCCCGTGAAAATTAAGTGATTAAAAAGACAAAACTTTTTCGCATTTTTGTAGGAGTACAACCGGTACCGAATGAAACAGGACATCTATTTTTCATTAACGGAGAAGAAAAAGCAGGGGAAAAAATCTTTTGCTGTGCTTGTAGACCCCGATAAGGTCAATAAAACCGTGTTGGATGAGCTGATTGGATTATCTGTTTCCGCTAAAGTGGATTACCTGCTTGTCGGTGGCAGCCTGGTGATCTCCAACCACCTGGATGAATGTGTACAGCATATCAAGCAAAACTGCTCCATACCGGTGGTACTGTTTCCCGGCAGTGCTTCACAGATCAGTAAACACGCTGACGCTCTATTGTATCTCTCCCTTATATCCGGCCGCAATCCTGAATTACTGATCGGCCAGCATGTGGTATCAGCGCCAGCGGTTCGCAAAAGCGGGCTGGAGATCATGTCAACCGGCTATATCGTAATCGATGGCGGAGCACCCACTACCGTTTCCTATATCAGCAATGCAGCTCCGGTGCCTGCCGATAAAAACGAGATCGCTATGTGTACAGCCATGGCCGGTGAAATGCTGGGCATGAAACTGATCTATATGGATGCAGGCAGCGGTGCCAAACGCCCTATTTCAGAAAGCATGATCGAGGCTGTAGCCAAAAGCATTGCCACGCCATTGATCATTGGTGGCGGCATTACCCAACCTGAAAAAGCTTATCTCAATTGCAAGGCTGGTGCGGATGTGATTGTAGTTGGTAATGCGATTGAAAAAGATGCTTCGCTGATCAGGGAAATGAGCAACGCCGTACATTCTGTAGCCGTTAAGGCATAATCACTTTTCCCGGTGTTTCCTCTCCGCTTATCAATGTTCTGCTTGCGGTTGCAATGGCGCGGATGATAGCGGTAAGATTGGGAATATCTATCCTTTCTATTTCATCACAGGGTTTATGATAACAGGGATCGTCGTCATCACTTGCCATGATGGTGTGAAAAGGCACGCCCTTATCCACGAACGGATAATTATCACTGCGCATAAAAAGCATCTTTTCTTCATCAGGCTCCCTGATCATTTTCAGGCCGGCCGCTTTTAACCGCTTGCTGAGTATATCCGGCAGTGTTGAATACCTCTCGCCGGTTATAAACACCCTTTTCTTTCCATACTGGGGTATGCCAAGCATTTCCAGGTTAATGCCCGCTTTTATTGTTTGAAGGTTGAGTAGCTTAACCAGTTCATTCGAACCTTTTAACCCGATCTCTTCACCCGCAAAAGCACAGAAAATAAGTGTCCGCTCATTATCATTCCGTAATGCAAAATAGCGGGCCAGCATCAGCAGTGCTGTTGTGCCTGAAGCATTATCGTTCGCACCATTCATGATCGTATCTTTTCCTTTGCGTACGGTCCCTTCATGATCATAGTGTGCAGAAAAGACAATGCACTCAGTTGGTCTTGATCTGCCCGGTAAAACGCCAATGATATTGTATTCAACCATACGAAAATATGCTTCCATAGCTGTAAGCCGTAAGGAATCCGGCGGAGTTGCTGCATACACAATAAGTCTTGCGCCCTTTGGTTTGCCCGGCGGTATACTTAGATCTTCCAGTCCCAATCCGTTTTTCTTGGGCAATAAAGACCATATAAGAAGATCTTTATCGGTATTGGCAAACCTCAGCAATAAATTCTTTGTAAATGAATCAACCTGTACAACGGTGAAATCTGTCAGTTGCCTGGGACTATACATTCCCGGGCTGGCCGGCAGGTATAAAAAATCATTTTCTCCGAGTGGTTTACCATTCCATTCCAGCTTATCTCTTACATTGTTTTTAGGTCCGCCGAAAGGATGGAAGGCATGAAACAAAGAGTAAAGGCCGGGCAGGGATTGCAGTCCTGCTTCCTGGAACTCCCGGATAATAAATTCCGCAGCTTTTAAGAGATCAGCACTGCCATTGCCTCTTCCCCGCAGCGAATCTCCTGCCAGTACGTTCATAATATCCTTCACCCGTGTTGCTGAAATTGAATCAGCAACCGGCTGTGCCAATAAAAACGGCCATGCCCCCAGGAGCATGGCCATCATGATGAATATTTTTTTACGTATCAATAGTTGCCAGTTGATGTTAACGCAAATCTTCCACCTTCACCCTGCCCGGTGTATCTTTTCCTGCAATGATGCTGCGAGCGCTTAAAGCGATCGATTTAATGATCATGGCCATATTGTCCATATCAAGCGTTTCCACATGATCAGTTACTTTATGGTAGTTAGGCTCACTGTCCATTTTGGAAGTGGAAATAGTATGTGCAGGAACGCCAAGCCGTGCCAGTGTAGCATTGTCTGAACGGTAAAACAGTTGCTGATCAGGATAAGGATCAGGATGAAAGCTGAAGCCTGTCCCTTCCAGGTTCTTTTGCAGAATGGCGCCCATATCTGTTTTTTCATAGCCGGTGATATACGCAGAGTTCTTTCCCCATTTGCTGTCTGTACCGATCATTTCAATGTTCAGCATGGCCATCACTTTATTGGGATCAAACTGTTGGGAAAAATATTGTGAACCATAACCACCGATCTCTTCTGCCGTGAAAGCCGCAAACACCAGTGTGCGTTCATTATTCTTCAAAGCCTTGAAATATTTAGCAAGCAGGATAACAGCCGTAGTACCTGCCGCATCATCATTGGCCCCATTATAGATAGAATCACCATCAACGGGCTTGCCTGTACCGATATGATCATAGTGGCCGGAGAAGATCACGTATTCATCTTTCTTGCTTTTGCCGGGTATCACACCTACTACATTGGCCAGTTTCTGCTCTGTGATCTCGTGTTTTGATTCAATGCTGAAATCAGTGGCCTGTGTGGGTGAAAGAATGAATACAACATTGTTGTCTTTTTTGAAAGAGTTCCTTTTCAGAGAACTGAGGCGGGGGAAGTTGCGTGAAAAACTGGTATCTACATATACCACTGCGTTCTTTGTTGATCGTGCAAGGGCGATGGCTTCCTGGAAAAAATTGCTGCCTGCCTTGATCGTGCTCACTTCATAACCTGAAGAAGCATTGATCTTCACATCCGCCTGGGTAGTGATCAGCACTACATTTTTAGGATCGATCTCTGCTCCGTTCAGTTTAGCTGTAAGACTTACCTGCTTTGCCGTTACCACGGAAAAAGACTGCAGGTAGCTGTTGCTATTATTCCAGGTTTGCAAACCGGCTGCTTTGAATTCGGCTGCAATAAAATCCGCTGCTTTATCAATTTCAGGTGAAAAGGTCCTGCGCCCTCTCATTTCATCAGAAGCAAGCACCCGCTCAATCCTTTCCGCTTCTTTAGCATTGATGATATTATCTACGTTCTGGGCAAAGGAGAAAGAAGCTATCGTTGCCAATAGCGTACTGAAAATAAATTTCTTCATGTTTAATATGTGATTATTATAGAATAATTCAAAAATCAAAAGTAGAAAATCAAAAGTGATCGCTTTTTTGAATTTTTACTTTTGATTTTTGAATGGATAAAAGACATTAACGATATACAGGGATCAAAGGCTCATCATTTCTTTAAACTTCACTGTTTGCCTCCTGCTCACTTCGATCTTTTCGCCTCCTTTCAATTCCAGCAAAAGACCGCCATTGAAATAAGGTTCTATCTTTTCAATAAGCCGGAGATTCACAATATGCTTACGGTTGGCCCTGAAAAAGAATTTTTCGTCCAGCCTTTCTTCCAGGGCATTCAGTGATTTTAAGATCAATGGCTTATTGGGGCCGAAGAACACTTTTGCATAGTTGCCTACGCTTTCAAACAGGCGGATATCGCTCAGCTTTACGAACCAGCAGCGTTCACCGTCTTTTACAAAAACCTGGTCGTTCTCTCCGAGAATGCTGTTGTTGATAAACTCTCCGGTTGATTTGAGCTCTTTGTTCTCTCCTTGCTGCAACTTATGAATAGCATCGGCGAGGCGTTTGGGTTCAACCGGTTTGAGCAGGTAGTCCAGCGCATTTACTTCAAAAGCTTTGAGGGCAAATTCATCATACGCTGTGGTGAAGATCACCTGTGGAGCGCGTTCCAGTTGGGCCAGCAGATCAAAGCCGGTTTTGCCCGGCATCTGTATATCCAGGAAAATAAGATCGGGATGCAGGGTCTCTATTTTTGTAAGACCTTCTTCTGCATTCGCCGCTTCGTCTATCACTTCTATTTCGGGAAATTCCTGTAAAAGCTTTTTCAGTTCAGCCCTTGCCAGGCGTTCATCATCGATAATAATTGCTCGCATCTGATTGTTTTTAATGATCGGCATCAAACGGTATCAGCACCCGTGCTTCTACCAGCGTAGGCGTAACCTGCCTTATTTCAAATTTAGCTTTATTTCCGTATAAAAGATTTAACCGGTTAGTGGTGCTCGACAGGCCAAAGCCGCCGCTATTCACCTGTCCGTTCAAAAAGCCGGTATTCTGTACGGAAAGCTCATGGAAATTATTTTTCAGCACCGACACCACCCGCACCACGCCTCCTTTTATCTGCTTGCTGATGCCGTGTTTAATAGCGTTCTCTACCAGGGTTTGCAGCATCATGGGAGGCACAGGAAGGTCAAGCGTATCTTCATCCACTTCATATTCGATCTTCAACCGGTCTTCGAAACGCATGTTTTCCAGCGCCAGATAATCCTTTACGATATCCAGTTCCTTTTCCATAGGAGCCGATTCAGATTTGTCTGACTGCATACTGCTCCGGAGTATATTGCTGAGTTCCGTGATGGCCCTGCGTGCCCGCTCCGGATTTTCATCCACCAGTGCACGGATGCTATTGAGTGAATTGAAAATAAAATGCGGGTTGATATGTGCTTTGATCGTTTTCAATTCCAGTTCCTTTACCAGCGATTCCAACCGTAATGTGTCAAGCTGTTGTTTCCGGCTCTTGGTCACATAGTGATAAATGAAGTAGATAAGGTTCCAGATAACGATATTGATAAAGAAATAGAAGGCGCCGCTCAGTATAAGCAGCAAAGGCTTATCGATGAATTTCTTTTCGCCATCATTCAGCAGGCCAAGATGCTGGCAGGCCTGCATATAAAGCGTAGCGGTGATCAGTGAAAAGATGACGGAGATAAAGAAAAAGTGGAATATCTGCTTTTCCACTGTTTTCTGCAGGGTATTCAGGCGGATAATGGCAGCCCGCATAACATGGGTGAAAACGATGCCCAGGAGCACAAAGATCCCCAGCCTCGTAAGCACCAGCCGCCGGGATTCCGGATCGCCCATTTTTTCAAAAGAAATAGCAAAAATGACATTGATCAGGGCAAAAGATCCCCAACCAGCCACCTGAAATAACCAATATAAGGAGTTACCGATCCGCATAAGTGACAAATCTAACTATTATGAGGCCATTGCTTTCAGCTCCAGTTCTTTTATCAGGGATTCAATTTTCAACGCATCCAACTGCTGCTTACGGCTTTGGGTTACATAATTATAAGAAAAATAGATAAGATTCCAGATAACGATATTGATAAAGAAATAAAAGGTGCCACTCAGGATAAGGAGCAAAGGGTTATCCATAAATTTCTTTTCCTCATACTTCAACAATCCAAGATGCTCGCAGGTCTGCATATAAAGTGTAGCGGTGATCAGCGAAAAGATCACGGAGATAAAGAATAGCTGGGCCAACTGCATCTCAGCTCCTTTCTGCAGTGTATGTAATCGGAGAATGACGGCACGCATTATGTGGGTAAAAACAATCCCAACCAGTAGAAAAATCCCTAATCTTGTCAATATCAACTTAGTCGATTCTGCATCTCCCATCTTTTCAAAAAAAAAGGACAACAGGATGTTGATCAGGCCAAAAGCCCCCCAGCCAACGACCTGAAATTTCCAATATAAGGAGCTACCCATCCACATAAGTGACAAATCTAATTAATTCCGATACCCCGGGTCCCAGTAAATATATCAGTGGGCAATAACTTCTACAAATGGAACGATGGAACAGTCTGCCCTGAAATCAGGAGCCCGGCTAAAGACTCCCGGCCCAACTTCGTTCCCCACGAAAAAGTATTACTTTTGCTGCCAAAACCGCCCTCCATGGAGATTATACCCGGATCGTTGTTAAAGACGATCAACTCGCCCGCCGATCTGAAAAAGCTTCCCCGCGAAAAATTGCACCAGGTTTGTGACGAATTAAGGCAATACATTATCGATGTGGTAAGCGTACATGGAGGTCATTTTGGCGCCAGCCTGGGCGTGGTGGAACTGACAACGGCACTTCATTACGTGTATAATACGCCCTACGACCAACTGGTATGGGATGTGGGCCACCAGGCTTATGGCCATAAGATCCTGACCGGGCGCCGTGATAATTTTGCTACCAACCGCAAATACAACGGGCTGAGCGGCTTCCCCAAAAGAAGTGAAAGCGAATACGATACATTTGGTGTAGGACATTCCTCCACTTCCATTTCCGCGGCGTTGGGCATGTCCATGGCTGCCCAATACAAGGGCGAAACCGACCGCAAGACCGTGGCCGTGATCGGTGATGGCTCCATGACGGCCGGGATGGCTTTCGAAGCCATGAACCACGCCGGCGTGGCCAATTCCGATATGCTGATCATCCTGAATGATAATGGCATCGGCATCGACCCCAATGTAGGCGCACTGAAAGAATACCTGACCGATATTTCCACTTCCCCTACTTATAATAAGGTAAAGGATGATGTGTGGAAGCTGATGGGCAAACTGCCTGTAGGCAAGAACTTCAGCCGGGCCATGGGCCACAAGCTGGTAGAAGGCCTCAAAGGCATGGTGAGCAGCAGCGCCAACCTGTTTGAAGCATTGAAGCTTCGTTACTTTGGCCCTATTGACGGCCATAATGTTGCCAAGCTGGTAGATATACTGAAAGACCTCCGCGAAATACCCGGGCCCAAGCTATTGCATATCATTACCACCAAAGGCAAGGGATATGCGCTGGCAGAAAAAGACCAGACCAAGTGGCATGCACCGGGCCTGTTCGATAAAGTGACCGGCGAGATCTTCAAAAAGAAATACGATACGCCCCAGCCTCCGAAATACCAGGATGTGTTCGGGCATACGATCATTGAGCTGGCAGAAAAGAATGAAAAGATCTTTGGCATCACTCCTGCCATGCCCTCCGGCTCCTCCCTCAAATTCATGATGGAACAAATGCCTGACCGGGCTTTTGATGTAGGCATCTGCGAGCAGCATGCCGTAACCCTAAGCGCCGGCATGGCCACGCAGGGAATGCGGGTGTTCTGCAATATCTACTCCTCCTTTATGCAAAGGGCTTACGACCAGGTAGTGCATGATGTGGCAATACAAAAACTGCCCGTCGTGTTCTGCCTCGACCGCGCAGGATTGGTAGGCGATGATGGCCCTACCCACCACGGCGCTTATGATATTGCTTACATGCGTTGCATACCCAATATGATAGTCAGCGCCCCGATGAATGAAAGCGAGCTGAGAAACCTGATGTATACTTCCCAACTGGAAACAAACCAGGTACCTTTTGTGATCCGCTATCCACGTGGCGAAGGCGTGATGCCGGAATGGAGAACAGAAATGAAAGAAATCCCCATCGGCAAAGGCAGGAAACTGAAAGACGGCAATGATATCGCTATACTTTCCTTTGGCCATCCGGGCAATTTTGCCGCCAGTGCCATCCGCGATCTGAAACAGGAAGGATTGAACCCGGCGCATTATGATATGCGCTTTGCAAAACCTTTGGATGAGGAATTATTGCACGAAGCCTGTACGCAGTATGAAAAGATCATTACAGTGGAAGATGGTTGTGTGCAGGGAGGATTTGGCAGTGCGGTGCTGGAGTTTATGGCGAAGCATGGTTATAAAAATGAAGTGAGGGTTATGGGAATACCTGATAAGGTGGTGGAACATGGGACACCGAAGGAGTTGCAGCATGAGTGTGGGTATGATGCGGAAGGTATTAAAGGGGCGGTGTTGGAGATGATGAGGGGGAAGGTGAGGGTGAGTGAGTTGTTGGGGTGAGCCGGGATATGGGTTACTTCTTTTTACTCTTTCTATAAAGGTATGCGCATCCGGAGCTATGTCTGCTTTTAAAAATGAAATGTCTCATTATTTGCCAAAAAGGGATTATACTCCTTCGGAAGCTGATGTATGATAGGGCGAACTAAGTTCCACAGTTCTACTCCCCATCTATAGCCATCATATATTTTCGTTTGAAGATAAAATATCTCTACCCTTGGTGCATCTTGCACCTTTGCACCAACAAAAGGAACGTGCTTATATTTTTCAATATTATCAAAGAATATCGTTGCAGAATCCAACCTAAAAAAGTTGCTTGTATCTGATTTTTCAACAACTAAAGGTTCAGTAAAGTATGAACCAGTTCCTCGTACTCCATATCCATTTCCTTCTTTATTTATATAGATGGAATAAAATTTTCTTCCAAGTCTAACATCTACTCGAGCGGCATTCGTTGATTCAGTTTTTGGCTTGGTGGTGCAACAACACAGAAATAAAAGAAGGGCTAATCCCAATTTCATGTGAGTAATTTTTTATTCTAGTGTAAAGTAGTTCAATCTTTGCCTCTTCTGTTGCTCTCATCGAAGAATATTCTCATTTGTATATTTATAGCCTGGTTTCGTGGTTGAGCTATTGAGTTGTTGCAGGGTTGGCCACCCGCATCCTGTCAAGTGTGTCAATCCTGATATCTCCTAACATTTCAATTAGTAGCTCATCTGTTTTGTAGGTAAAATAATGTAGGTTTATTGTTTTTAATG